>Ga0181528_10000005_pt1 | contig 269883 bp, 254 predicted proteins | sample PEATcosm2014_Bin_47_FD_119742 | JGI IMG/M metagenome (GOLD analysis project Ga0181528, IMG submission 119742) | Peatland microbial communities from MTU Mesocosm Facility, Houghton, MI, USA - PEATcosm2014_Bin10_10_metaG | ecosystem: Environmental > Terrestrial > Soil > Wetlands > Peat | place... | reverse complement strand
ATGGGTGGCGGCGGCATGGGCGGCGGCGGTCATCAGATGGGCGGCGGCGGCGGTCATGGGGGCGGCGGCGGCGGCGGTCATGGCGGCGGCGGCGGCGCCAAACCCTGAGCTTTTTGGCTGATATTGCGACAGGCGCCGCGGCTGCGACAAGCCGCCGCGGCGCTCCACTTGCGTTCCCAACGTCTTTCGTTTGACATTGGCGCCTAACGCGCCGCCTTAAGACGGTGCGGCAGGAGAGACGCCCGCCGATGCATCATCCGTCGTACCACGCCACGACGACGCCGGACAAACCGGCCTACGTGATCGCCGAGACCGGCGAGACGCTGACCTACGCCGAACTGGACCGGCGCTCGAATCAAGGCGCGCAGGTGTTCGTCAAGCTCGGCCTCAAGCCCGGCGACCATGTCGCGTTCCTGCTCGAAAACGGCCTGCGCTTCGCCGAAATTTCATGGGCCGCGCAGCGCGCCGGGCTCATCTACACCGCGATCAGCCGTTTTCTGAAGCCCGACGAGGTCGCCTATATCGTGCGCGATTGCGGCGCCAAGGCGTTCGTGACCTCGCAGGCCTGCGCCGAACAGTCGCGCGGGCTCAACCGGGGGGGCGACGCGTTCCCGCTGTTCATGACCGGCGGCGCGGCCCCCGGCTTCCGCGACTGGGACGCGGAGGCTGCGGCGCAACCGACGACGCCTGTCGAAAACGAGTTCGCCGGCCGCGACATGCTCTATTCCTCCGGCACCACGGGGCGGCCGAAGGGCGTCGAGACGCTGCTGACGCCGATCCCGCACGGCAGGATCAATCAGTTGCTGAAGCTGTTGTGCGTCGACATGTGCGGCGTCGGCCCGGACAGCGTCTATCTGTCGCCGGCGCCGCTGTACCACGCCGCGCCGTTGCGCTTCACCATGACGGCGGTGGCGATGGGCGCGACCGTGGTGGTGATGAAGAACTTCGACGCGGAAGCCTATCTCGCGGCGATCGAGAAGTTCCGCGCCACCCACACCCAGCTCGTGCCGACGATGTTCGTGCGCTTGTTGAAGCTGGCGCCGGAAGTCCGGGCCAAATACGACATTTCCTCGCTGCGCGGCGCCATCCATGCGGCGGCGCCGTGCCCGGTCGAGATCAAGCGGCAGATGATCGACTGGTGGGGGCCGATCATCGTCGAATATTACGCCGGCACCGAGGGCAACGGCGTCACCGTCATCTCGTCGCAGGAATGGCTGGCGCACAAGGGCTCGGTCGGACGCGCCGTCGTCGGCAAGGTCAGGATTGTCGACGAGCCGACTGGCCGCACGCTGCCGCCGCGCAGCAACGGCGTCGTCTATTTCGAGGACGGGCCGCAGTTCGCCTATCGCCACGATCCCGCCAAGACCCGGGCCGCCTACACCCAGCAAGGCTGGTCGACGCTCGGCGACATCGGCTATCTCGACGAGGAGGGTTATCTCTATCTGACCGACCGCAAAGCGCACACGATCATCTCCGGCGGCGTCAACGTCTATCCGCAGGAAACCGAGGACCTGCTGATCGGCCACCCCGACGTGCTCGACGCCGCCGTGTTCGGCGCGCCCAACGAGGATCTCGGCGAGGAGGTGAAGGCGGTGGTGCAACTTCGCGATCCCGCGCGGGCGAGCAAGGCGCTGGAGGCGGAGCTGATCGCCTTCTGCCGTGCGCGCATTTCGCCGATCAAATGCCCGCGCTCGATCGATTTCGAGCGCGAGCTGCCGCGCACGCCGGCCGGCAAGCTGCTCAAGCGGCTTCTGCGCGAGCGCTATTGGGCGAAGAAGCCGTGAGCGCGGGCGACGGCGGGGAGGTCATGTCACCCAGCGGCGCCGAGCAGAATCCCGGCGCGCGCCAGCACCGCGAGAGCGCCGTCCAACGCAGCTGACGCCTTGGCCGTATCCACGCCGGCTGCGGCCGCCCAGGGCTCGGCGAGATCTTCGCGCGTGCGCGTCCCGTCCAGCAGCGCGATGAGCGCGATCAACGGGCCGTCCTCGATGCGCGCGACGGTCTGCATCGACGTCGCGAGGTCGCGCTCGCCACGGGCGACCTGCCGGCGCGCCAGCGCACTCGCCAGCGGGCGCTCGCCGGCTTGGCGGCATGCGTGCGGCGGGGCGGTCAAAATGCGCGCGACCTGGCTCGTGTACAGCTTGAACACGTGGTCCGCCACGGCCGCGAGATCGGCTGTCTCGCCGAGCGGCAGCGCTTCCGGATAGGCGTCCGCGAGGGCGCGGAAAATCGCCGCGAGGCTGGGATCGTTGGTCGACAGCCGAACCCCTTCGCCGGTCATGAATACGGCTTCGTCGGGCTTGGCGGGATCGCGCCCAACTTCCCGGAGTTCGCATTGTATCCACAGGCCTTCGAGCCGGCTGGCGCAGCGCCGGCGGTCCGGCGCGCCGCCTTTGACGAAGATGGCGTTGTGGAACGTGCGCATGTCGCGGAAATCGAGATATTGCTGCAGGCGCGTCCAATCGCCGCCCGCGCGTTCGCGCGCGTAGGCGCCGGCCTCCGAGGGAAACAGCGCCTCCGCATTTGCGCTCGGACGCGCGTCGGCGAGATACAGCAGGCCGCTCGCCGCCGCCGCGTCGGCGACGTCGGTAATAAGCCGGGGCTCGTAGGCTTCGCCCAGTTCGTCGTGGAACAGCACCGCTGGCGCCTGGGCGAGAATGCGCCGGGCCGCGCCGATCATGTGCGCGGTGTCGGCGTCCTTTGGCGACCACAGCGCGAGGTGGCTTTCGAGCACGGCGGCAGCTCGTGTCAGCTTGTCTTCCGGCGACGCGGCGTCGCGCGTCTCGTAGCTGAGGAGGTCGCGAATCGCCTGCAACGTGCGCGCCCCCGGCAGCGCGACGAAGCTGACCATCGCCATGCCGCCCGGCGCGAGGCGTTCGCCAATCACTTCCATCAAGGCGGCGCCCACCGGCTTGGGAACCCAGGACAGCACGCCATGCGCGACGACGTAATCGAACTCGCCGAAGGCGGCGCCGATGTCGCGCAGATCGGCGGCGAGAAACTCGACATTGGCGGCGCCGCACGCCACGGCTTCCGCCCTGGCGCTCGCCACCGCGGTCTCCGCGAGGTCGACGCCGAGGAAGCGCCCTTGCGGCGCCGATAGCGCAAGGTTGATCAGGTTGACGCCCTCGCCGCAGCCGATCTCGAGCATGCGGCAAGTCTCGAACGGCGCGAACGGCAAGCCGAACAGCTTCGCGATCACGCCGAGCGCGGCGGGCGCGGTCTGCGTATAAAGCGATGCGGGGTAGCGGACGCGATCGTAAGCTGTGGACACGTTCCCTCGCTTAGGTTGGTCGCCAGCCGTGTCTTGCCCCGTTGCCCCGTTGCGCCGATGGGCGACCTTATCACCGCAAGACCAATTGGAAAGCGCCGTTGTGGGCCAGCCGCCGGCCGCAGTCGGCGTGCTCCCGGCCGAAGGCGCAAGAAAAGCGTGAAGCCTTGCGCGCGAACGACTAGAACGGCGCCATGTCGAGGCTTCTTCTGTTCGCCGCCCTGCTGGCGCTGATCCCTGTGGCCGCCCGCGCCGATCCCGTGCCCGGCCTGTGGGATCCGGGCCAGCATCTCGACAAGCCCGACCTTTCCGGCCTAAAGGCGATCCGCTTCCTCACCGCCGACGACTATCCCCCGCTCGATTTCGACGCCGGCGACGGCGTGCTGACCGGCTTCAACGTCGACATTGCGCGTGCGATCTGCGCCGAGCTGCGGTTGCCGTGCACGATCCAACCCTGGCGCTGGGACGTGCTGGCCGACGCGCTGGAGGCGGCCAAGGGCGACGCGATGATCGCCTCGATGCGCGCGACGCCGTCGCTGCGGGAGCGGTTCGATTTCACCGCGCCGTACTACCTGACGCCGGCGCGATTCGCGGCGCGCAAGGATTACCCGGCCGGCGAGATCGATCCGGCGGCGCTGAAGGAGCGCAGCGTGGGGATCGTCAAGGCGAGCGCCCACGCCGGCTATCTCGCCAAATTCTTCCCCGAGACGAAGACCAAGGTTTACGACGATTTCGCCGCGTTGCACCGCGGGCTGAAGGCGGGCGAGGTCGATCTCGCCTTCGCCGACGGTCTGACGCTGGCGGTCTGGCTCGGCGGCGAGGACGCCGCCGATTGCTGCGCGTTCCGCGGCGGGCCGTTCATCGACACCGGCTTCTTCGGCGCGGGCGTCAGCATCGCCGTGCGCAAGGACGACGTCGGCTTGCGTCACGCGCTCGACTACGCGTTGGCGCGCATCTGGGCGAAGGGGCAATATGCGGAGATCTACCGCAAGTATTTCCCGCTGTCGTTCTATTGAGGCTCGCCTTTGCGGCGCGCCGGCGTCGTCTGTAAGATAGGGCGCCGATGTCGCCAACGCCTGATGTATTCGCCGCCGACGCCGCGCTGCGGTTCGAACCGACGCTAGCGCCGCGCCGCCGCGGGCGGCTGGCGGCGGCGGTGCTGATTGCGTTTGGCGTCGAACTCAGTGTGTTCCTGGCGGTCTGGTTCGAGCGCGAGTCCAAGCCGCTGGTCGAGCCCGCCGAGATCCCGGTCGAGATCGTCGTCGAGCCGCCTCAGCCGACCCCGACGCCCGAGCCGACCCCGACGCCCGAGACGAAACCGCCGCCGCAGGCGGATTTGACGCCGGGGATCGACGCGCCGCGCGAGGGCAAGAGCGATCACGACGACGCTGTGACCGGAGAGAAGGAGAAACCGGCCGCCCCGCCGCCGCCGCCCGAGCCGTCGCCCTCGCCCGAGGCGACGACGCCGGCGGCCGCGGCGACCGCGCCGGAGCTGCCGCAGAGCGCGGAGGCCGAAGCGCCGCCGCCGCAGAAGACCGAGACGCCGCAGCCTGCGCCGCCGCCGAAGCCCTCTGTCGCCGAAGTGCTCGCCAAGGCTTTCGACGACGTGCCGGAGGTCGATTTCGGCGGGGCGGCGATGAAGGCGCCGATCTCGGGCGGCCACGCCAAGGCGACCTATCTCTCGATCCTCTACGGCCTCACCAAGGCGCACGAGCGCATCCCGGCGGCGGCCTACACTTACGGGCGCCGGCTGGTGGGCAAGATCGACATATCGGTCGACGGCAATGGCCGGCTGCTGACGCGCTATATCGCGGAAAGCAGCGGCTCGCCGGAACTGGACGAGGCGGAGATGCGGGCCGTGGCCGAGGCCTCGCAGCGTTTCCCGCCGCCGCCGGGCCACGCCCAGATCGACCTCAGCTATACGTATGGGCTGAAGTGAAGGGGCGGGGCGCGCGGGTTGCGAGGGTCAAAGCAGGCCCGCTGGCTCGCACGCCGATCATGAACCGCGGCTTCCGCCGCAGCGTTCCAGGACTCTATGACCCCTTCTTCGCCGCCAGCTTGGCGATCTCGCGCATCGTCTTCAGCGCGCCGTCGAGCCGGTCGGGCAAGCGCTCGAAATCGCCGCCGACGAAGATGCGCATGTCCGGGCGCACACGCGCGTTCTCGTTGCCCATCACCCACTTCACCAGCGCCGCGGGATTGGCGAAGGAATTATCGCGGAAGGCGAGCGTCATGCCCTTCGCGCCCGCGTCGAGCTTCTCCACATGCGCGCGCCGGCACAGGGCCTTTATGCGCACCAGCTTCAGCAACAGATCCACCTCCGGCGGCGGCGGCCCGAAACGGTCGACGATCTCGGCCCCGACGGCGTCGATGTCAGCTTCGTCGTTGAGCGACGACAGCCGGCGATAGAGCTGCAGCCGCGTCGTCAGATCGGGGATGTAGGCTTCGGGAATCGTCACCGGGCTGCCAAGCGCGATCGACGGCGACCAGACGTCCTCGACCGGCTCGTCGACGCCCGACTTCAGCCGCTCGACGGCGTCCTTGACCATCTGCTGATACAGCTCGTAGCCGACCTCCTTGATGTGGCCGGACTGCTCCTCGCCGAGCAGGTTGCCGGCGCCGCGCAGGTCGAGATCGTGGCTCGCGAGCTGGAAGCCGGCGCCGAGCGTATCGAGCGACTGCAAGGCGGCGAGCCGCTTCTCGGCCTGCGGCGTCATCTGCTTTTTGGCGGGCGTGGTGAAGATGGCGTAGGCGCGGGTCTTGGAACGACCCACCCGGCCGCGCAGCTGATAAAGCTGGCCGAGGCCGAACATGTCGGCGCGATGAACGATCAAGGTGTTCGCGCGCGGGATGTCCAACCCGGACTCGACGATGCTGGTTGACAACAGGATGTCGTACTTGCCGTCGTAGAAGGCGCCGATCTTGTCTTCGAGTTCGGTCATCGCGAGCTGGCCATGGGCGACGACGAACTTGCACTCGGGCGCGTTCTGACGCAGGAACGCCGCGCATTCGTCGAGATCCTCGATGCGCGGGCAGACATAGAACGTCTGGCCGCCGCGGTAGCGCTCGCGCAACAAGGCCTCGCGCACGATCAGCGCGTCGAACGGCGTAACGAAGGTGCGCACGGCGAGGCGGTCGACCGGCGCCGTCGCGATAATCGAGAGATCGCGCACCCCCGTCATGGCGAGTTGCAGCGTGCGCGGGATCGGCGTCGCCGACAGCGTCAGCACGTGGACCTCGGCGCGCAGGTCCTTCAGCCGCTCCTTGTGGCCGACGCCGAAATGCTGCTCCTCGTCGACCACGACGAGGCCGAGGTCCTTGAAGCTGACCGTCTTGCCGAGCACCGCGTGGGTGCCGACGACGATATCGACGGCGCCGTCGGCAAGCCCCTTCTTGGTCTCGCGCTGCTCGGCGAGCGGCACCATGCGCGACAGCTGGCCGATGCGCACCGGCAGGCCGGCGAAGCGCTGGACAAAGTTCTTGTAGTGTTGGCGGGCGAGCAGCGTGGTCGGCACGACGACGGCGGTCTGTTTGCCGTTGATCGCGGCGGCGAAGGCTGCGCGCAGCGCGACCTCCGTCTTGCCGAAGCCGACGTCGCCGCAGATGAGCCGGTCCATCGGGCGGCCGGCGCCGAGGTCGTCGATGGTCGCCTCGATGGCTTTGCTCTGGTCCTCGGTCTCGTCATAGGGAAAGCGGGCGCAGAACTCGTCGTAGAGCCCCTCTGGCGGGATCAGCCGCGTCGCCGGCTTGGTCAGCCGCTGGGCGGCGATGCGCACCAGTTCGGCGGCCATGTCGCGCACGCGCTTCTTCAGCCGCGCCTTGCGCGACTGCCAGCCGGCGCCGCCGAGCTTGTCGAGTTCGCCGGTCTCCGAGCCGTAGCGCGACAGCAGCTCCAGGTTCTCGACCGGCAGGAACAGGCGGTCGCCGCCGGCGTAGTGGATCTCCAGGCAGTCGTGCGGCGCTCCCGCCGCCTCGATGGTCTTCAGGCCGACGAAGCGGCCGACGCCGTGGTCGATGTGGACGACGAGATCGCCGGCGCTCAGCGCAGCGGCTTCCGCCAGCACGTTCTCGGCGCGGCGCTTGCGGCGGCCCTGGCGCACCAGGCGGTCGCCGAGAATGTCCTGCTCGCCGATGACGGCGAGATCGGGCGCCTCGAAGCCGTGCTCCAGCGCGACCACGGCGAGCGGCAGCGCGCCGGCGCGGGCGCCCTTGGCCTGCGGGTAGGACGACACCAGCTCGTGCGATTTGAGGCCGTGCTCGGCGAACACGTGGGTCAGCCGCTCGCGCGAGCCGTCGGACCAGCCGGCGACGATCACGGCCTTGCCGGCGGCGCGCAGCTCTCTGATATGCGAGACGGCGGCCTCGAACACATTGACGTTCTCGTTCGCCCGCTCGGGGGCGAAATCGCGCCCGACCCGGCCGCCGCAGTCGATCACGTCGGACGCCTCCGGCGCCGCCTCGAACGGTTGCAGCCGCGCGACCGGGCGCGCCTTCAGCGCCGAAGAGAACTCTTCGCCCGCGAGATAGAGCCGGTCCGGCTTCAGCGGCTGGTAGTCATTGGCGACCGGGTCCTGCTGGCGCGCGGCCTTGCGGGCGGCGTAGTAATCCTCGATCTGGGCGAAGCGGCTCTTGCCGACGTCCTCGGCGCGGGAGTCGAGCACGAACGGCGCCTCGCCGAGATAGTCGAACAGCGTGTCCAGCTTCTCGTAGAACAGCGGCAGCCAGTGTTCGAGGCCGATGGCGCGGCGGCCCTCGCTGACGGCTTCGTAGACCGAAGCGCCGCCGGGGCGGGGCACGCCGAACTCGGCCTGATAGCCCTGGCGGAAGCGGCGGATCGTGTCGGTAGTGAGTTGCGCCTCGCTCATCGGCGTCAGGTCGAGCGAGCGCAGTACGCCGGCGCTGCGCTGCGTCTCGGGATCGAATGGCCGGATCGATTCCAGCGCATCGCCGAAGAAATCGAGCCGGATCGGCGAGGGCAGGGCGGGGGCGTAGAGATCGAGCACGCCGCCGCGCTGGGCGTAATCGCCGACGTCGCGCACCAGGCTGGCGCGCGAGAAGCCGTTCGATTCCAGCCACGCGACGAGGGTCTCCATCGGCAGCACGTTTCCGGGCGCGACCGAGAGCGCGGCCTTGGCGATGAAGCTGCGCGGCGGGACGCGCTGGCTCAGCGCGCTGACGGTGGTGACGAGGATGCGCGGGCGCTCGCGGGCACCCCGGGTGAGAGCCAGACGGGCGAGCGCCGCCATGCGCGCGGCGGCGATGGCGGGATTGGGCGAAACGCGGTCGTAAGGCTGGCAGTCCCAGGCGGGAAACACCAGCGCCTCGATCTCCGGGGCGGCGAAGGCGAGTGCGTCGACGAAATTCTGCGCCCGGATCGAGTCGCGGGCGAGGAAGCTCAGCGCGACGGCGCGCGTTTCGGCCTCGCGGGCGAGCGCGCGGGTCAGGTCGGCGACGACGAAGGCGTCGAAGCCTTCGGGCGCATGGGCGAGGGTGATGGCGGTCGGCTGGCGCAGCCTTGTCGCGGCGGCGACGGGGGCGTTCATTGAGCTTCCCGAGGCGCGGCGATCAGTTTGGCGAACAGCGGCGTGTCGAAGCGGGCGGGAATCGTGACCCCGCCGGTGAGCCAGGAGAGGATTTCGGGATCGGGCAAGTCGAGCCACGCCTCGACCTCGCCAAGCTCGGCCTCGTCGAGTTCGAGCAGGTGCGCGTCGGTGAAGGCCCCGAGCGCGATGTCCATCTCGCGCAGGCCGCGGCGGCGGGCTCGGAATAGAATTCGACGCCGTCGCTCATCGAGGCCGGCGCTGGAGAGGGTCATGGAAGCCTCGGGGCAGGTTTGCGCCGTCCTATAGTGCGGATGGGGCGGCTTGTCAGCGCGAAGTGTCGTCGGCCAGGGCGGCGCGCGTCAACCGTCGCTCACGCGCTGAGGTCGCACTCGAACTGCGCGCCTGCGCGGGCGCCGCTGAGCGCGTCCTCGAACGCGGCGACGGTGTCGTCGTATTCGGCGTCGGCCTCGCCGAGCTTGTCGACCACCACGGTGAACGGCTTGCCGCCGCCGCCGTCGCGGTCGAGCACGATGGTGACGAAGCCGTCCTCGGCGTTGACCGCCAGCCGCCAGCCCGCCGGATCGGCCACGGGACCGAAGGCGTCGACGCCCCGGGAGGCGAGCCGATCCCGCAGCCAGCACATCAACCGCTTCTGCCCGGCGCGGAACGAAGGCGCCGAGTCGAACAGCATCGGCGCATCGAAAGTAAAGGTCGCCATCGGCGCAGTCTCACAAATTCCGCAACGTCATGTATCGGAACGTAAGTCTGCGCCCGTTGCGATGGCGTTAAATCGCAAGTGCGTTTCTTATCTAAGTAAACGCATCTTACTCCGCCGGCATCGGCGCCGCATCCGGGACTTCGCCGCCCTCGTGCGCCTCCTCGCGCTCGCGCCCGCGCTCCTCGCGCGGCGTGAGCCCCCACTTGACCAGCCTGAACAGCAGCCGCCCGACGTCGTCGAGCACGGTGAACACCGCCGGCACGAAGACCAGCGAAAGCAGCGTCGAGACGATCAGGCCGCCGATGACGGCGATCGCCATCGGCGAGCGGAAGCCGCCGCCGTCGCCCAGGCCCAGCGCCGAGGGCGCCATGCCCGCAGCCATGGCGATAGTCGTCATCACGATCGGGCGCGCGCGCTTGCGGCCGGCCTCAACCAGCGCCTCGGTGCGGCCGGAGCCGTGTGCGATGGCCTCCACCGCGAAATCGACCAGCATGATCGCGTTCTTGGTGACGATGCCCATCAGCATCAGAATGCCGATCACCACCGGCATCGACATCGCCTTGTGGGTGATCAGCAGCGCGATGATCGAGCCGCCGATGGAGAGCGGCAGCGAGATCAGGATGGTGATCGGCTGCAGGAAGCTGCCGAACAGCAGCACCAGCAAGCCGTAGACCATCATCAGGCCCGCGCCCATCGCCGCGGCGAACGAGGAAAACACCTCGCTCATGATCTCGACGTCGCCGGTCTCGCGGATCTCGACGCCGGGCGGCAGGCTTTTCGCCATCGGCAGCGCCTTGACCGCCGCCACGGCGGCCCCGAGCGGCGAGTCGCCGCGCAGGTCCGCTTCGATGGTTACGCGGCGCGAACGGTCGTAGCGGTTGATCGCCGTCGGGCCGTGGCCGAGCTCGAAATCGGCGACGGCGGCCAGCGGCGTCGAGCCGCCGCTCGCGGTCGGCACGCGCAGGTTCTGCAACACGCCGATGCGGCCGCGCGCCGCCTCGTCGAGTTCGACCCGGATCGGGATCAGCCGGCCGTCAACCTTGAACTTGGCGAGATTGGCGTCGACGTCGCCGAGCGTGGCGACGCGGATCGTCGTCGACAGCGCCTCGGTGGAGACGCCGAGGTCGGCCGCGACCTGACGGCGCGGCGCGATCTGCAACTCCGGCCGATCGAGCTCGGCGGTCGAGATCGGGTTCTCCAGCATCGGCAGCGCGCGCATCTCGCTGGCGAGCTGGTTGGCCGCATCGTTGATCTGATCCATGTCGCGCCCGGCGACGATCAGTTGCAGATCGCGCTGGCCGTTGTCCTTCAGGAACCAGAAGCGCACGTCGGGCGTGCCGGCCATCATGTGCGAGATGATCGTCTGCAGGTCCTTCTGCGTGGCCGTGCGCTTCGACTTGTGGACGAAGTTGATGACGAAGGTGGCTTTGCGCGGCTCCGCGGCGCCGCCGAGGATCTGGCCGCCGAAGGCGAGCACCGACTTGACCTCCGGCATCGCCTTCAGCTGGGCGGAAACGCCGCGCGCGAGCTTGTCGGTGTCGTCGAGCCGCGAGCCCGGCGGCAGCTCCACCGCCAGCAGCGTGCGGCCGTAATCGTCGGCGGGGATGAAGCCGGACGGCAGCAGCCGGGTCGACCACAGCGAGGCCGCGAACACCAGCGCGCCGAGCGTCAGCGTGATCCAGCGCCAGCGCACCGAGCCGCGCACGAGGCGGGTGTAGAAGCGCATGACGGCGCCGTCGCGCTGCTCCTCGTGCCGCGGCGCGCGCATGAAATAGGCGGCGACGACCGGCGTGATGAAGCGCGCGACCAGGAGCGAGAACATCACCGCAATGGCGACGGTGAGGCCGAACTGGCGGAAATACTGGCCGGCGATGCCGCCCATGAAGCTCACCGGCGCGAAGATCGCCGCGATCGACAGCGAGATCGCGATGACGGCGAGGCCGATCTCGTCGGCGGCTTCGAGCGAGGCGCGGTAGGCGGATTTGCCCATCCGCATGTGGCGCACGATGTTCTCGATCTCGACGATGGCGTCGTCGACCAGGATGCCGGTCACCAGCGTGATGGCGAGCAGGCTGATCATGTTGAGCGAGAAGCCGACCGCCTGCATCGCCCAGAAGGTCGGAAACACCGACATCGGCAGCGCCAGCGCGGTGACGATGGTGGCGCGCAGGTCGCGCAGGAACACGAACACCACCACGATGGCGAGCAGCGCGCCCTCGATCAGCGTCTCCATCGTCGAGTGATAGTTGCGAACTTCGTTCTCGACCTGGGTGTCGACCTTGGCGAAGGTCACCTCAGGGTGCGCCTGCTGCAATTTCGCCAGCCGCGCCTCGACGTCGCTGTCGACCGTCACGTCGCTGAAACCCTTGGCGCGGGTGACGCCGAAGGCGACGATGGGCTGATCGAACAGACGCGTGAAGGTGCGCGGCTCTGCGGCGGCGTCGGTGATCGTCCCGAGTTCGTCGAGCCGTACGCGCCGGCCGCCGGGCAGGGCGATCGGCAGCGATTTCAGCTCGCTCAGCTTGTTGGCGCCGGCGAGCGTGCGGATCGCCTGCTCCTGGCCGGCGAGCTCGCCTCGCCCGCCGCCGAGATCGACGTTGTCCTGCCGCACCTGCTCGTTGACCTGCGCCGCGGTGACGCCGAGCGCGAGCAGTTTCTCGGGGTCGAGCGAGACGCGAATCTCGCGGTCGACGCCGCCGTAGCGGGTGACGTCGCCGACGCCCTTCAAGGCCTGCAGGTCGCGCGCGACGGTGTCGTCGACGAACCAGCTCAGTTGCTCCACCGTCATGCCGGGCGCGCTGGCCGCGTAGGTGACGATCGGCAGGCCCTCGATATTGACCCGGTTGACGATGGGCTCGTCGATGGTGCGCGGCAGCTGCGCGCGGATCTTGGCGATCTGATCCTTCACGTCGTTGAGCGCGCGGTCGATGTCGGTCGAGCCGACGTAGAACTGGATGATGGTTTGCGAGGAGCCGTCGCCGATCTGGCTGGCGATGTGCCAGACGCCGTTGAGGCTGGCGACCGCGTCCTCGACCTTCTTGGTGACCTGCGCCTCAAGCTCCGACGGCGCCGCGCCGGACTGGGTGATCAGCACCTGGACGATTGGGATGTCGATGTTGGGGAAGCGCGTGATCGACATCGAGCGGAACGCGAACAGGCCGAGCAGCATCAGCACGCAGAAGCCGACGATGGCCGGTATCGGGGTGCGGATCGACCAGGCGGAGACGTTGAGACGCATCGGCTAGGGCCCTTGGTCAGTGCTGTCGCAGGTCGGCTTGCGTCATGCCCGGGGTTGTCCCGGGCGTCCACGCGGCGCCGGCGCGCCGAAGGTTGTTGTGTGTTTGTGGGTCGCCGGGACAAGCCCGGCGATGACGGCGGCAGTCGCCCGTCGGATGACATTTGCCTGATTGCTCATCCCTCACCCCCCGGCGCCGGCGATCTCGGGCATGGCGCGCACCTTGTCGCCCGGCCGCAGGAACGAGGCCGCGCGCGCCACCAGCGTCTCGCCCACTTGCACGCCGGACAGGATCTCGACCTCGTCGTCCTCGACGATGCCGAGCTTCACCTTTCGCGCCTCGACCTTGCCGTCCCGCACGACCAGCGCGACGCCGTCGTCGCCGTCGCGCTTGATTGCGCTGGTCGGCGCGCCGACGCCGTCGCGGCTGACGACATCGACCTCGCCGGAGGCGAAGGCGCCGAGCCGCGCATGGCTGACGTCGGAGAGCTCGATGCGCGCCTTGCCGGTGCGGCTCGCCTTGTCGACCTCCTGGTCGACCAGCCGCACCGTGCCGGCGATGGGCGCCTCGACGCCGGGCAGCTTCAGCGTCGCCGACATGCCGGGCTTCAGCTGCGGCAGCCATTGCTCCGGCGCCTCGCCGTAGAGATCGATGGCGCCGTCCTTGACGATGCGAAACAGCGGCTCGCCGGCGAGCGCGGCGACGCCGCCGAGCTTGGCCGAGCGGCGGCTGATCACGCCTGAAACTGGCGCGCGCACTTCTGTGCGGCCGATGCGCACCATCAGCTCCTGGCGTTCGGCGTCGCGGGCGCTGCGGTCGGCCTCGGCGACCGAGAGCGCGTCGCGCGCCCCCGACAGCGCGGCCGCGGCGGACTTGAGGTTGATCCCGCGCTGCTCGACGGTCGAGGCGGACATGATCCCGGCCCCGAGCTTCTTGGCGCGGTCAGCCTCGCTGGCGGCCCATTCGACCTGGCTCTGCGACTGCGCGATCAGGCTCTTGGACTGATTGACGGCGGCGTCGGCGCGGGCGCGGGCGGCGTCGTTCTGGCTCAGCAGCGCGTCGAGCTGGCTGCGGTCGAGTTTGGCCAGCAGCTGGCCCTTCTCGACGCGGTCGCCATCCTCGGCGTCGATCTCGATCACGGTGAGATCGGCGATCTTGGGCGCCACCATAACCTCCTCGCGCGCCGTCAGCGTGCCGGAGACGAACAGGCGGTCGACAAAGCGGCGCGTGGCGGCGGTCACCACCGTCACCGCGGGCGGCTCGACCGCGCGCGGCGCCTCGGCTTCGGGGCCTTGCGTCGCGCATTTCGGCCGCGCCGGCGCGCCCCATTTGTCGAGCGGCAGCCACGGCGCGTCGCACGGGCGTAGCGTCCATTGCGCGGCGAGGCCGCCGGCGGCGATGACGGCGACCAGCACGACAGCAAACAGCATCCGGCCCATGGTCAAATCTCCGTGCTCGGCGACAACGCGCCGGCGAATAGGGCTTGGAATACGCCGAGCGTCATGGCGCTCTCGGCCTCTATGTCGAAGGCGGGCTCGATCGCCTTGCGCTTGAACAGGCCGGCCACCAGCGTCGTCAGGACGCGCGCGCCAAAGCGCGGATCGAGCTTGGCCGACGCGGCGCCGCGCGCCTTGGCGAGATCGATCAACTCGACCAGACCCTCGATCACGTCGTGATCGAGCTGACGGGTGAAGGCGGCGACGCGCGCGTTGCGGCTCGATTCGGCCCAGATCTCGACGATCATGCGCGCCTTCTCCGCCGGGCAGCCAAGCACATGTTCGATCAGTGCAACGCGCATCGCCGCCTTTAGGTCCGTCGCATTCGCCAGCGCCGCAAAAGATTCCGAGCGCCCGACCTGATCGGCGAGGCAAAGCCCCTCGACGATCGCTTCTTTGGAGGGGAAATAGCGGTAGAGGTTGCCCGCGCTCATGCCGGCCTCCTCCGCAACCTGCGTCATCGTCGCGGCGTGGAAACCGTAAGCCACGAAAGCGCGCTCGGCGCTGGCCAGGATATGCGCGCGCCGCTCGTCGTCGGGCGGGCGGCGGGAGTGGGCGTTTCGGGCGAGGCTCATGCTGACCGGGTTGAGAATGAACGTTCATTCTCGTGGCCGCCGAATATGGCTTTTCCTGGGCGGGTCCCTGGCGTCGCGGCGAAACTACGTCAGCGCGCCGCTTCTCCTTGCGGGGCGAACTGCTCTATGAGAGCCGCGCCTGGACATGGAGGTGAGATATGCGGCTAGCGACGATCGGCCTTGCACTGGGACTATCATTGGCGGCCGGCGTGGCGCCGGCCCGCGCCGGCGTCTTCGACCCGCCGCAGAGCGACCCCGTCGCCGCCGCGCGGGAAAACCCCGACATGCCCGCCGACGCCGACCCCTATTATTCGACGCCGAAAGCCAGCGACAAGGATGTCGACCAACGGGCGACGACGCGCCGCAAGGTCGCCGATCCCACCGGCGAGGAGCCGGGCACGCTGACCGTCAGCACGAAATTGCGCAAGCTGTTCCTGTCGCAGCCGGGCGGCGAGGCGATCGAGTATCGCATCGCCGTGGGACGTCAGGGCTTCTCTTGGAAGGGCAAGGCGGAGATCGGCCGCAAGGCCTACTGGCCCGGCTGGACGCCGCCGCCGGAGATGATCGCGCGCCAGACGGACCTGCCGCCGCATGTCGACGGCGGACCGTCGAACCCGCTGGGGGCGCGCGCGCTCTACCTGTTCCAGGACAAGAAGGACACGTTGTTCCGCATCCACGGCACCAACGAGCCCAAAAGCATCGGCAAGGCGGTGTCGTCGGGCTGCATCCGGATGCTCAACGCCGACGTGATCGACCTCTACGGGCGGGTCGCCAAGGGGACCAAGGTGGTGGTGCAGTAGGTCAGCAGGCCCTGTCGGCGCAGGCCAGGCTCGGCTTGGCGAGCGTCGCCGCCACCGAATCGGATCGCCGGCAGGCGATGACGAGGCGATAGCCTTCGTCAGGCGCGAGCGCGACGTTGGCGGCCGCCCCGGCGGCGCCGTCCATCAGGCAGCCGCTAGGCGTCGCGCCGCCTCCGACGACGGCGCGCACGACCGCTTCGCGCTCGCAATCGTCGGCGCTCGACAAACAAAGAAAAGCGATGGCGATAAGCATTTTGCGCTTTCTCCCCCGCATTACGGGCGCAATATCCACGGCCGACCCGCAAAAAAAAGACAAGTATTGGCTCCAGTAGTAGTCCAAGTTTTCAGCGCGGCTGCAAATACAGGTGAAAAAAGCGCGGCTCAGAACTCGCGTTCGCGTGATCGGCGCAACTAAACAATTGCAGACGTCAGCCCAAAATCACATGCGGCACGAACCGCGCCCGCGCGCCCGTGAGCGGCGTCGCGTCCTCGCGCACGCCCATGCCGGCCGGCTCGTCGCCGACGATCCAGGCGCCGATCACGGGATAGCGGCCGGCGAACTCGGGCAGCGGCCGCAAAGCCTGCCTGACATAGCCCTCGCCGCCGTAGCCGTCGCTAACCCCGCGCAAGAGCTCGCCGCCGTCCTTCAGCTCGATGTCGGCGCCCTCGCGCGAGTAGAGCGGCTTGCGGGCGTAGCGCTTCAGGTATTCCGCCTCGCGCTCGTCCTCGAAATAGCACTCAAGCAGGTTGGGATGACGCCGCGCCTTCTCCCACATCAGCGCCAGCGCGCCCTTGCAGGAGAGGATCATCTTCCACGGCGGCTCGACGAACAGAGTGCTCCGCATCGCCGGCGAGCGACCGAAATCGTCGGCGAGCAACCATTCCCAGGGGTACAGCTTGAACATCCGGCGGATGGCGCGGCCGGTGGGGTCGACGAAGCCGGCGCTGGCGAGCCCGATATGTTTCATATCGAGCATCCCGTTCTCCACCCCGGCCTGAGTCGCGCAATCGGCGAGATAGGTCAGCGTGCCGGCGTCGTCGGCCGCGTCTCTCATGCAGGCCAGATGCAGGAATTCGTCGCCGCCGATTTGCGCGAAGCGCGCGATCAGCTTCTCGTGCGCGCTGGTGAACTGGTCGGCGTCGTCGGGAAGCTCGCCCGCGGCGATGAGCTGTTCGAGCCAGCGCCATTGCACGACGGCGGCCTCGTAGAGGCTGGTCGGCGTGTCGGCGTTGTACTCGAGCAGCCGCGGGGCTGAGCGGCCGTCGTAAACGAAATCGAACCGGCCGTAGAGCGAGGGGTCGCGCCGCCTCCAGCTTTCGGCGATCAGGTCGAAAGCGTGTTCGGGAATGCGCAGCCGCCTGAGATCGCGCTCGCTGCGCACGACGTCGCCGACCAGATCCAGGGCCAGCGCGTGCAGCTCCGCGGCGGCCTTCTCGATGTCGTCCTCGATCTCGGTGAGGCGGAAGACGTAGCGCACGCTCTCGTCCCAATAGGGCGCGCCGTCCTCCTGCGTGGCGCGGAAGCCGATCTGCGCGAACTCCGCCTCAAGCTGCGGGCGGACCGGCGAGGCTTCGCGCTTCACGTTCCACCGCCATGCCCGGCGCCGTGCGCGCCGAAGCCGCCGAAGCTCGCGTGCGCCGAGCCGAAGCCGCCGCCGCCGGAGAAAAACGCATGGCCTCCGCCGCCGGAATGGCCGTGCCCGAAGCACCATTGCGGGCGCGGGTCGGGCTGGCCTTCCTCGGGCGGCCAGCAGCGATATTCCTGATAGCCCGCAGCGCTCGCCGCCCCGAGCCCCAGCAGCCCGATTGCGCCGACGACGACGACGTTGGAGCGCTTCCGGCGCGGCGGCGGCGGCGGCCGGCCGAGCGGCGCGCCGGTCAGCCCGCGCTTGCCGAAGCTTGGGGCGGGCGCCATCGCGTCAGGGACCCATGCAGGCGGCGCAGACGATACCCGCCGATATGCTCACCGCGGCGAGCCAGATCGCCGCCGAGATGGCGTTCTGCTCGATCGCGTGCGAAAGCCCGGGATGGGCGAGCCGCGCCAGCCCATAGGCGATCAGCTGCGCCAGCGCGGCGATCAGCGCCCAGACGACGAACCCCCCGACCGTGCGCGTGTTGCTGATCGCGCCGGCGAGCGCGAGGGCGAAGCCGATCAGCGTGCCCGACAGCGCGATCGCCGCCGAGGCGTTGTGCTCGCGCACGATCAGCTGGAACTCGCGATGCGGCGTGAGCCGCAGGTAGATCGCGCCGAAGCCGACCGACAATGCGATCGCCGCGGCGAAATAGCCGAAGAACGCCGAAACCGCGTCGATGAATTCGCCCATGCCCGCGCCCCCCGGCTGCGAGGCTAGCGGAGATTTGAACGCCTGGAAAGCGCTGTTTCAGCCCGCCAGCAGCTCGCCGACGAAGGTCTCGACGCCCTCTGCCGCGCGCACGCAGCGCACCCGCTCGGCAGTGAGGATCGCCACCACCTGCCGGTAGGCGCGCTGCAGGTCGTCGTTGACGACGACGTAATCGTACAGCCGCCAACGTTCGATCTCGCGCTTGGCGTTCTCCAGCCGCTTGCCGATGGTGGCGGCCGAATCCTCGGCGCGGCGCTCCAACCTTGCGCGCAGCTCCGCCATCGACGGCGGCAGGATGAATACGCTGACCACGTCGGGCCCCAGCGCCTCGCGCACCTGCTTGGCGCCCTGCCAGTCGATGTCGAACAGCATGTCGCCGCCGCGCGCGAGCACCTCCTCGACCGGCCGGCGCGGCGTGCCGTAGCCGTTGCCGTGCACCTCCGCGGCTTCGAGCAGATCGCCGCCGCCCTTCATCAGGTCGTACTGATGGCGATCGATGAACTGGTAATGCACCCCGTCCACCTCAGAGGACCGACGCGCGCGCGTCGTCACCGAGATCGACAGCGTGAGGTCGAGCGCCTTGTCCTGCAACAGCATGCGGGTCAGCGTGGTTTTTCCCGCGCCCGAGGGCGAGGACAGTATGAGGATTATGCCGCGCCTGCGCATCGCCCCTCTCATTCGATGTTCTGCACCTGCTCGCGCATCTGTTCGATCTGCGCGCGCAATTCCAATCCCTGACTGGTCAGGCTGACGTCGTTCGATTTCGCGCACAAGGTGTTGGCCTCGCGGCCGAACTCCTGCGAGAGGAAATCGAGCCGGCGCCCGACCGGGCCGCCCTCCGCCAGCAACGCCCGCGCCGCCGCGACATGCGCGTGCAGCCGGTCCAACTCCTCGCGGATGTCGGCCTTGGCGGCGATCAGGATCGCCTCCTGATGCAGCCGCGTCTCGTCGAGGCCGCGCGCGGCGCCCATCAGCGCCGCGACGCTCGCCGCGAGCCGGCCGCGCACCGCCTCCGGCTTACGCGCGGGGTTGTCGTCGGCCGCCTGGGTCAGCGCGGCGATGGCGTCGAGCCGCTCGGCCAGCACCTTGCGCAGCGCCTCGCCCTCGGAGCGGCGCATCGCGACCAGCGCCGCAATGGCTTCGTCGAAGGTCGCCAGCATGGCTTCGCAGGTCGTGGCCCGGGTCGGCTCGTCGTCCTCGGACTCGACCGCCTCGACCACGCCGCGCACGGCCAGCAGCCCGTCGAGCGTCGGCGGCGCGAGGCCGAACTTTTCCGCTGCGGCGCGCGCGGCGGCGGCGACTTCGGCGAGCAAAGCGGCGTCGATGCGCGCCGCGACCGTCGCGCCTTCGCGCGCGGCGCTGAGATTGGCGAACACGGTCCCGCGCGACAGCGCCTTGCCCGCCCTCGCGCGCGCTTCCGCCTCGATGCGGTCGAAGCCGGGGGGAACCCGCAAGCGCAGATCAAGCCCCTTGGCGTTGACGCACTTGATCTCGACCGTCCAGCGCCAGGCGCCTAGCGCGCCCTGCGCGCGGGCGAAACCGGTCATGCTGGCGAGCGTCATGGGCGGGTTCCGATTCGGCCAGCCGGCGGCGCGTGCCGCCCGGCGCGCCTCCCATGCCGCTTGCCGGGCCGCTCCGCAACCGCGAATTGTTCGCTTCGCGGGGGAAATCGCCTGGCTAGTCCTGGGGAACGCCGTCGACCAGAACCAGGCTACGGACCAAGGCGACGTCGCGGACTTCCAGCGCGGCGGCGTATTCGGGCGAGGCGTACCAGCGCTGCGCCGTTGCGCGGTCGGGGAACTCGACGACGATGATGGTTTGCGGCTGGCGCTCGCCTTCGAGCACCGTGAACGCGCCGCCGCGCACGAGATAGCGCCCGCCGTGAGCGTGGATCGAGGCCGCGGCGCGCGTCCGGTAGATCTCGAACGCCGCCGCGTCGCGCACGGTCGTATCGGCGATCACGTAAGCCGGCATGGCCTCAAACCCCGTGACCTTTCAGCCAAGCGAGCGCCGCCTTCCACGACGCCTCCGCATCCGCCTTTACATAGGACGGCCGGTAGTCGGCGTAGAAGGCGTGGCCGGCGTCCTCGTAGACGATGATCTTGGAACCGCTGTCGCCGTGAGCGAGCTTTTCCTGCATCGCGGCGATCTGGTCCTTCGGGATGCTCTTGTCGCGCCCGCCGTAGAGGCCGAGCACGGGAACCTTGAGTTCGCCGACGACGTCGGGCGGGTTCTCCGGCGTGTTGGGCGTGACGGGCCGGGCGAGCGGGCCGTACCACGCCACGCCCGCCTTCAGCTTGGGGTGGCTCGCCGCATAGAGCCAGACCTCGCGCCCGCCCCAGCAGAAACCGGCCACGGCCGCGCGCGCCATGTCCGCCTTGCCGCTCGCCTCGGCCTGCGTCATCGTCGCGTCGAGATCGCTCATCACCTGCTTGTCGGGGGTTTTGGCGACGATGCCGGACATCAGCTTGGCCATGTCCGTTTCCGCCGCGGCGTCGCCTTGGCGCGCGAACAGGTCGGGCGCGATGGCGTAATAGCCCTGCTTGGCGAAGCGCCGGCAGACGTCCTTGATGTGCTCGTGAACGCCGAAAATCTCGTGGATCACCAGCAGCAGCGGGAAATTGCCGTCGCCCTGCGGATAGGCCCGGTAGGTCGGGATCTCGAACTCGCCCGCCGCGACCTTGATCTCGCCGGCGACGAGGCCGTCGGCGGGGGTCGTGATCACCTGCGCCCAGGCGGGCGCAACGGCGGCGCAGAAGCCGGCGCCGAGCGCGGACTTGATGACGGCGCGGCGGTCGAAAAGGGACGTTTCGCTCATGCGGCTCCTCCAGGCGCTAGAGTTTAACCCGCCCGCGCCTCGCCGCGGAGGAGCCTGACGCGGATTTGACCTGGGTCAGCGAGGCTTGCCCTACGCGAGCGCATGCTGCAAACAATAAGAACTTCCGGGAGCGCTGCGATGTTCAAGCATGTTCTCATCCCCACCGACGGCTCCGATCTCTCGCGCAAGGCGCTGCTCTACGGGGTGCAGCTCGCCAAGGAGAGCAAAGCCAAGGTGACGGCGCTGACCGTGCGGCCGCCCTACGTGATCGGCTCGATGGACATGATCGGCGTCGTCGGCAGCCAAGACGAGTTCGAGGCCGAGACGCAGCGCTACGCCGATTACGCGCTGACCCAGGCGCGCATGGCCGCCGAGGCCGCAAACGTGCCGATCGAGACCGTGCAGGATGTCGGCGACCAGCCCTATCGCGCCATCATCGAAGCCGCCAAGGCGCATGGCTGCGACCTCATCGTGATGGCCTCGCACGGACGGCGCGGCGTGTCGGCGCTGCTGCTCGGCAGCGAGACGGTCAAGGTGCTGACGCATTCGACCGTGCCGGTGCTGGTCTACCGCTGAGCGAGCGCCGTCAGGCTTCGTCGTTGACCGACTGGCCCAAGAACCTCGTCATGTTCTTGGGAAAAATGAGCGGCGTGACCAGCATCGAACCCATGCTGGCCGCCAGGGCGTCCAGCGCGGCGATGAGACCGTCGAGAATTGTGTTCAGCAACATGCGCACGGCGAAGGCCGCCTGGCGCAGCGCGGCCTGGGCCGCCAGTCGCATCGCTGCGATGATCGGCGTCATCTTGGCGACGGTGTCCTGGTTGTTGATGGCCTGATCGCGGATGCGGTCGAGCAGCGCCTGCTCCGCGGCGGTGGCGTTGGAAATGAGCTGCGGGTCGATGCCGCGCGCGGCGAGCTGGTTGGCCTGCGCGGCCAACTGACTGGAAATGAGAGAATTTGCGTCGCGCGCGACCTCGGGCCCCAATCCGCCGGTCCCCAGAGGCACGCCTTGCAGCCGGGTCGGAGCGGTGCGCAACAACTGGGCCGCCTCGTCCTCGGTCTCGGTCATCAGAGCGCGATTGTTGCGCGAGAACTCCAGCAGCGGCTTGACCACGTCGCGCGCCACCGAGGACAGGGTGCGCGAAATGCGCTCCAACTGCGTCAGGTTGGCCTGAATATCGGCTTCGCGATTGATCAGCGTCTGCCGGCTCTGCTGCAGGCTCGCCAGATGGTTGACGACCTGGCCTGCGGAGTCGATGAGTTCGCCGCCTTGCGCCTCAGCCAGTACGGCCTCGTGCGTCCCACGGAACACGCCGTGAATTTCCATCAGGTTTTGCGCGAGCCGGATGATGTTGGAAATGAATGTTATCCCCAGACGCGGATTGGTTCGGACTTCTTGGATCGCGTCAAAGATGTCGGTCATGGGCGTCATGCCTCGTGGTTGAGGTAAACCTTAAGGGCCCAGATGCGGCGGGTCGAAGCGCGGAAGGCGGCTTCGTCGTCGACGACATGGAAACAGGCGAGCGCGGCCTGCGAATTTGGCCCGTAGGCTCCGTCGGCGTCGAGGCCCTTCAACGCCTGGAAGGCGCGCAGCGCGGCCAGCGTCTTGGGACCGAAGATCCCGTCTTCCTTCAGTTTGGGCGTCTTGAGCGGCGGGATCGAGCGGTTCAGCCAATGCTGCATCTGCACGACATCGTCGCCTGTCATGCCGGTTCGCAAGGTTCTCGGCATCGAAAACATCCCTCCTCGGCTCAGCGTGCGGTCCACGCATTCGCGGGTTATTACGGGACGTCCGGCTGGACCCCGGCCGGGCTTTGCCCCCAAACCTGCGCGTCCAGGAGGTCGAGCGCATGGCGATCCACTTTTCTCCCGACGAGATGGCGGCGCGCAAGCGCCATCTCCTGGCCGCGCTGGCTGAGGCGAAGCTCGACGGCGCGCTGCTGTTCGCGCCGGAAAGCCACTATTGGCTGACCGGCTACGACACGTTCGGCTTCTGCTTCTTCCAGTGTCTCTACGTCGGCGCCGACGGGCGCACGGCGCTGCTGACGCGCTCGGCGGATCTCAGGCAGGCGCAGCGCACCTCCGACATCGCCGACATCCGCATCTGGAAGGACGCGGCCGAGGCCGAGCCGACGCGGGATCTGGCGCGGATGCTGGACGATCTCGGCGCCGGGCGGCGGCTCGGGGTCGAGTTCAACACGGCCGGCCTCACCCATCGCCACGGCCGTCGGTTGGAGGCGGCGCTCGGGGCTTACGAGCTGGTCGACGCCTCCGATCTCGCGCCCCGCCTGCGCCTGCGCAAATCCCCGGCGGAGCTAGCTTGCGTGCGCGAGGCGGCGCGGCTCAGCGATCTCGCCGACCGCGCCGCGCTCGACGCCACCTTCGCCGGCGCCGACGAGGGCGAGATCCTGGCGGCCATGCATCACGCGATCTTCGCCGCCGGCGGCGACTATCCCGGCAACGAGTTCATCATCGGCTCCGGGGCCGACGCGCTGCTCTGCCGCTACAAGAGCGGGCGGCGGCGGCTTGACGCCGACGACCAGATCACGCTCGAATTCGCCGGCGTCAGCCGCCACTATCACGCCGCGATCATGCGCACGCACATCGTCGGGCAGCCGAAGCCGCTGCACCCGCGCTACCACGCCGCAGCCCGTGAGGCGCTCGACGCCTGCGCGGCCGAGTTGCGGCCAGGGCGGACGGCGGGCGACGTATTCGCGGCGCACGCGCGCGTGTTCGACGCGCACGGGCTGAACGCGCACCGCCTCAACGCCTGCGGCTATGCGCTGGGGGCGCGCTTCGCGCCGTCGTGGATGGACGCGCCGATGTTCTACCAAGGCAACGCCCAAGCGCTCGGCCCCGACGAAGTCTATTTCCTGCACATGATCCTGATGGACAGCGCAAGCGAGACCGCGCTCTGCCTCGGCCGCACCTATGTGACGACGGAAAGCGCGGCCGAGCCGATCAACGCGCCCGATCTGGACCTGCAACGCAAATAGCGCTAACGAACCGTTAACCCCAGAGGGAAACGGGCATGCGCTTAGACGGGCGGCGGCTCCTCATTGGCGGCTTGGTCGCGTTCGGCCTCGCCGGCTGCCAGCAGAGCAATGTCGCGCCCGAGGCGGCGACGGCGACGGCGCTCGCCCCCGCGCCGCTGGTCAAGCGCGAGGGCGTCAGCCTCGCCGAGGCGACGGTCGCGCTGGTTTCGCTCGACGGCGCGCCGGAAGCTGCGACCGAGGATTTCCGCCAGTCGCTGACGCATGCGCTGGCGGCGCGCGAGGCGCCGATCGCGGACGCGAAGACCGCGCGCTATCTGCTGCGTGTCTATCTCTCCGCGTCGCCGGCCGAGGGCGGGGCCAGTCTCGATTACGTCGTCGATGTGTTCGACGCCAGCCGCGTCCGGGTCGGGCGGATCGGCGACGGCGTGGCGCTGAAGGGATCGGGCGACGCCTGGAGCCTCGCTTCGACCGAGGCGCTCGCCGCCGCCGCCGCCAGTTGCGCCGACGATCTCGCCGCTTTCCTGTCGAACCGGCCGGAAGCCGCAGCCGCCAAGGCGCTGAGCTACGCGCCGCAATAGCGGGCGGTCAGCACGCTCTGACGACGCCGGATCGCCAAAAACAAATATCTCGACGGTCGGCGGGCTAGCTCCGCCACGCCACCAGGATCGCCCCCAGAGCGATCAGCGCGACGCCGAGCCAGTTGGCCGGAGCGAGCCGCTCGCTCAGGAACACGGCGCCGAACACCGCCACCAGCACGACGCTAAGCTTGTCGAGCGGCGCGACGCGCGCGGCGTCGCCGAGTTGCAACGCGCGGAAGTAGCATAGCCAGGAGGCGCCGGTCGCCAGCCCCGACAGCGCCAGGAACGCATAGGTGCGCGGCGCGACGGAGGCAAGCGGCCGCCACTCGCCGAGCAGGGTCAGCATCGCCGCCAACACGGCGACGATGACCAGGGTGCGCAGGAAGGTGGCGAAATCGGAATTGACGTTGGCGACGCCGATCTTGGCGAAGATCGCCGTCAGCGCCGCGAAGCCGGCGGAGAGCAGCGCCCAGAAGGCCCAGGAGGCGAAAAGCGGTTTCATGGCGGGTCCGTATCGTTGCGGTCGCGCGACGGGCGCAAACCTAATACGCCTTTCATTCGTCGGCCGACCGGTTCCGCGGCGCGCGGCTGGACAGACTCCGGGCAGGTCATACAACTGATGGAACCGTTCAATTCTGCCGTTCAGATAACCCGGAGCCGGCGCGCATGAACGTAATCACGCATTCCGTCGACGATTATGAAGCTCTGGTCGAACATCTCGTGAAGACCTCGCCCTACGACATCGCTATGTACAGGGCGATCGGTTGCCAAAATTTCGAGGAATTCCGCGACACGGGAGACAGTCAGGTCGCTGTGCTGCGTCATCACGGCCTGGTTGACGGGATGAACATCTACGACCTCGGGTGCGGCTCCGGCCGCACGGCGCACGCCTTGCTGCGTTCCGACTGGAAAGGCGCCTACACAGGCGCCGACATCATCGATCGGCTGGTGGAGTACCTGAAGGAGAATTGTCCCGGCTGCGAGGCGATCGTCAACCGCGAGCTTAACATCGTCGCGCCCGACGGCTCGCTTGACATGATCTTCCACTGGAGCTTGTTCACGCACCTGTTCATCGAAGAAGCCTATCTGTATTTCAAGGACATCCACCGGGCGTTGAAGCCCGGCGGCAGGCTGATGTTCTCGTTCGTGGAGCTCGAGAACGAAAGCCATGTGCGCGTTTTCAGGTCGCGCGTCGAACTGTTCGCCAACAAGCAGCATTTCGGTCAACTCGACACGTTCCTGCACCGCGACTGGATTCGCAAATGGGCGGCCGAAATCGGCTTCGCCGCGCCGCGATTCACCGACGGCGCCGACCGAACCCATCACCCCCCTGTCTGGCAGTCTGTCGCCGCCATGGACAAGCCCGCGTAACTCATTTCCCGCGAGAGCGGATTCAGGGACCGGACGTCGTGCGGCGGTCCGGGTCCCCGCATTCGCGGGGACGGGGCGACAGGCCGGCGACCTCGCCGAATCGCCCATTGCCCCGCGAGTTCCGCTTCGACTCGGGCGCATTGGTCTTCGACTTGGGCGCGTCGGTCTTGGCGTGAAACGGCAGGCAACCTGTCGTCCCCGCGAAAGCGGGCGCCCTGGATAATCCGACGTGCGCTCCACCTGGATCCCCGCTTTCGCGGGGATGTCAAGCGCGCGCATATCAATTGCAACTTGCTTTGGCGCGTACTACTCGCCAACCAGCGTCGACTTGGCGCGGCTCCACCAACCCGTGCGACGCGGGCGCGGCGGTTCGTCGGCGGCGGGTTCGGGCTCCGGCGTGGATTCGGCCGCCGCTTCGGCGGGCGCCGGCGCCGGTTCGGGCGCCGCCTCGGCGACCGGCTCAGGCTGCGGCTCGGAGACCTCCTCGGTCGGCGCCGGTTCGGCGGGCGGCGCGTACGCCTCCGCCGGCGGCAGGTCCGTCGGCAGCGGCGGCTCCAGCGCTTCGGCGATCGAGGCCGGCGCGTCGTCCATGCCTGCGGCGGCTTCGATCCCGCCAAGCATGGGATCGCCGTAAAGCGGCAACTCGGCGTTTTCGCTCGCCTCGCCCTCGGCCGTCTCCGGCTGACCGGCTTCGCCGAACCGCGGCCCGAAGCGATCGCGGCGGCCGCGGCGCGAGCGGCGGCGGCGCAAGCCGTTGGGGCGGCCGGCTTCCTCGCCCGATCCCGCGGCGGCCTGGTTGAAGTCGCCGCCGATCTCGGCGACGACGGCGAGGCCGTCGTCGGTCGGCTGCGGCGCGTCGGCGGCCACCAACTCGCCGGCGGGCCGCTCGCCACGACGGCGGCGGCGGCGGCGGCGGCGGCGGCGGTCTTCCTCGGAGCCCTCCGCGGCTTCGGCGTCCTCATCCGCCTCCTCCTCGGGCGCCTCGGCGACGGTCTCGACCTCTTCCTCCTCGGCCTCCGGCTCCGGGGTCTCCTCGACGGGGAAATCTTCGTCCGAAACCGCGCCATAGCCCGGCCGCTGGGCGGGCTCGGGCTCGGCCTGCACGCCGCGGGCGGGTTCGCCGCGCTCCAGCGCATGATTGACCGCGCCGGTCAGCGACTCGTCGGCCTCGACGATGATCTCGACGCCGAACCGGCGCTCGAGGTCGCGCAGATGCGCGCGCTTGTGGTTGAGGATGTAGAGCGCGACGGGGGTGCGGGCGCGCAGCGTCATGTCGTATTGCGAGTTGCGGATCAGCGCGTCTTCGAGCACGCGCAGCACATGCAGCGCGACCGAGGAGGTCGAGCGCACCACGCCGGCGCCCATGCAATGCGGGCAGGGCACCGTCGAGCCTTCGAGCACGCCGGTGCGGATGCGCTGGCGCGACATTTCGAGCAGGCCGAAATGCGAGATGCGGCCGACCTGGATGCGGGCGCGGTCGTTCTTCAGCGCGTCCTTCATGCGCCGCTCGACCGCGCGGTTGTTGCGCGCCTCCTCCATGTCGATGAAGTCGACGACGATCAGGCCGGCGAGATCGCGCAGGCGGAGCTGACGGGCGATCTCGTCCGCCGCTTCGGAATTGGTGCGCAGCGCGGTGTCTTCGATATTGTGCTCGCGCGTCGAGCGGCCGGAGTTGACGTCGATGGCGACCAGCGCCTCGGTCTGGTTGATGACGATGTAGCCGCCTGAGCGCAAGGTCACCTGATTGGAGAACATCGCGTCGAGCTGCGCCTCGACGCCGGCCTTGGCGAACACCGGCTGCGTGTCGCGATAGGCGACGACCGCGCGGGTGTTGCTCGGCATCAACAGCCGCATGAAGTTCTTGGCTTCCTTGTAGCCGTCGTCGCCGGCGACGACGATCTCGTCGATCTCCTTGCTGTAGAGGTCGCGGATGGCGCGCTTGATCAGCGAGCCTTCCTCGTAGACCAGCGTCGGCGCGCTCGAGGCGAGCGTGGTCTCGCGCACCGTCTCCCACATGCGCAGCAGGTACTCGAAATCGCGCTTGACCTCCTGCTTGGTGCGCGAGGCGCCGGCGGTGCGCAGGATGACGCCCATGCCCTCGGGCACGTCGAGCTCCTCGGCGATCGCCTTCAGGCGGCTGCGGTCCTGCGTGTTGGTGATCTTGCGCGAAATGCCGCCGCCGCGCGCGGTGTTGGGCATCAGCACGGAATAGCGGCCGGCGAGCGAGAGATAGGTGGTCAGCGCCGCGCCCTTGTTGCCGCGCTCCTCCTTGACGACCTGCACCAGCAACACCTGCCGGCGCTTGATCACTTCCTGGATCTTGTAGTGGCGGCGCAGCCGCGGCGCGCGGCGCGGCGTCTCGTCCATCGCGTCGCCGCCGATCACCTCGACCGGCTCGCCTTCGTCGTCGCCGCGCGAACGCGGACGCGCCCGGCGCGCCGGCTCCTCGCTGTCGCCGTCGCCGCCGCCGCCCAGCGTGGTGACTTCCGGCTCCTGCTCGTCTTCGTCGTCCGCGTCGTCCGCCTCCTCGCCTGCGGCTTCCGCCTCGTCGCGGGCGGCCTGGGCTTCGATGGCGACGGTCGGGCCGTCCTCGTCGGCCGACATCCCTTCGCGCAACGGCGCCTCGTCGCGCTCCATGCGCGGCGCCATGTCCTCGACGGACTCGTCGGAATCTTCGCTCTCGAAGCCCTCGTCGAGATCGCGGTCGACCGCCTCGCCCGGAGAGAGCGCGCGGTCGGCTTCGATTTCCGCCGCGACCTCGTCCTCGCCCTCGGATTCGGACGCGACATAGGGCGCGTCTTCGAATGACCCCTCGTCGAACGGGAAGGCGTTGTCTTCGGTCTCCTCGGTCGATTCCGGCGCATCGGAGACGCCGCCCGGCGCGTCGGCGGGACCGGTCTGCGCGGCCTCCGCCTCGGTGGCTTCGGCGGCAGGCTTGGCGGCGAGCCGAAGGTCGGGCTCGTCCTCGGCGAGCGCGGGCTCGGCGATCTGCTCGTCGGGCGCCGCGCGCGCGGCTTCCGGCGGGCGGCCGCGCTGGCGCCGGCGGCTGCGGCGCTCTTGGCTCGGCTCGTCCTCGTCCTCGCGGTGCGAGCGCGCCTCCTCTTCGAGCAGCGCCTGCCGGTCGGCGACCGGGATCTGGTAATAGTCGGGGTGGATTTCCGAGAAGGCGAGGAAGCCGTGCCGGTTGCCGCCATACTCGATGAAGGCGGCCTGCAACGAAGGCTCGACCCGCGTCACTTTCGCCAGATAGATGTTGCCGCGCAGCGGCTTCTTGCTGGCGGATTCGAAATCGAATTCTTCGACCCGGTTACCTCTTAGCACCACCACCCGGGTTTCTTCCGGGTGGGAGGCGTCGATGATCATCTTGTTGGACATGGAGAACTCTCAAGGCGCGCGGCCTTCGCGAAAGCCTCGAGGCTCGCTCGGAGACGAGGCCTGGGCGCGGCGCGCGGATGGATTGCGGGAACGGAACGAGGTCCGGACCGGCGCGGCGGGCGATCCGCTGGAGCCGGCGAGACGGGCGCCGCTCGCAAGCGCCGCACGCCGCGCCGATCGGCGCGGAATGTCGGACGAGAGCGGCGAACCCGGGCATCAAGACCTTTAACGATGAGAGCCGCGGACGCGTGGAATGCGCCGCCGCTCACGGGCGCGCCCTCTGGGGAGGGCGCCGGAAGCCGTTTCGCGCGAAGCGCGGCCGCTACCTGGCGGGAGCGGCGCTCGGCCGGACTATTCGCAAACTCCCGTCGGGACGAAGTCCTTCGGGAAACCGGGCGAAAGCCATAGGCCGCCTTGCGCTGGAACCGCCGACGTCGTCGCTGACCGAAATCGCTGGGCGACAGGCCCTTGTATTCACGACACGATAAAGCGATTCGGACGCCGTCCGGCGCGAAACGCCCTATAGATAAGGGCGCGATATCCCCTTGGCAAGTCGCAAATCCGCGAGCTTTATTCGCGCCGCTCGGCTTGCCCGGATAGTTTGCGGATAAACTTGTCTCGAACGTGCGTCAACTTAAGGGGTCGTTAACGCTCCCGCCTTAATGCTCCGTTACCTTTGGCGGAGCTTTACGCGGAGCCGATGCATAAATGAAACATGTTGCGGTCCTCATGGGCGGTTGGTCGGCCGAGCGGCCGGTGTCGCTCAACTCCGGGAAGGGCTGCGCCGATGCGCTCGAGGCGCGCGGCTACAGGGTCACGCGCGTCGACGTCGGCCGCGACATCGCGCAGGTGCTTGCCGAACTGCGGCCCGACGTCGCCTTCAACGCGCTGCACGGCCCCTCCGGCGAGGACGGCTCGATCCAGGGCGTGCTGGAGATCCTGCGCATCCCCTACACCCATTCCGGCGTGCTCGCCTCCGCGCTGGCGATGCGCAAGGACCGCGCCAAGGACGTGCTGGCGGCGGCGGGAGTCCCGGTCGCCGAAAGCCTCGTGATCGACCGCCGCGAGGCGGCGATGCGCCATGTCATGGCGCCGCCCTACGTGCTGAAGCCGGTCGCCGAGGGCTCCTCGTTCGGAGTCGTCATCGTCATGGACGGCCGCTCGCATCCGCCGCAGGAGGTCGGGCGCGAGGATTGGCCCTATGGCGACGAGCTGCTCGCCGAGCGTTTCATCGCCGGCAAGGAGCTGACCTGCGCCGCGATGGGCGAGCGCGTGCTCGGCGTGATCGAGATCAGGCCGGTGTCGGAGGGCTGGTACGGCTACGACGCGAAATACTCGAAAGGCGGCTCGCTGCATGTGCTTCCGGCCGAGATTAAACCGAAAATTTACCATGAGGTCCAAGACTTGACGTTAAGGGCGCATCGCGCCCTCGGCTGTCGCGGAGTGAGCCGCGCCGATTTCCGTTTCGACGAAGGCGAGGACGGGGAAGGCGAATTGATCTGTCTCGAAGTCAACACCCAGCCGGGCATGACCGAGACGTCGCTGGTGCCGGATATGGCGGCGCACGCGGGGATCAGCTTCGGCGAGCTGGTGGAGTGGATCGTGGAGGACGCGTCGTGCGATCGGTGAGCGAACAATGGAGCTGGGCCGGCGCGCCCGAGCCCGCGTTCGCTGGGGCTCGGCCGGAGTCGGCGGCGGTCCCTCGCGTGCTGCTGCGCGGCGAGCGCTCCGGCCACACGATCAATCCGTTCTGGCGCTGGGAGCGCAGGCTTCCGCGCGGGCTCGGGGTCGGGCTTGCGGCGGCGCTGATCCTGGCGGCTGCGGCGGTCGGGGCGGTGCGCGGCGGCCAGTATCAGGCTTTCGTCGCTGCGCAGGGGCCGCTCGGCGACGTCCTCGCCCGCGAGTTGGGCTTCGGCGTCAAGGCGGTGACGATCTCAGGCATCGCCCGGCTCGACGAGCGCGAGACGCTGGGGCTGGCCGGGATATCGCCGAAATCCTCGATTCCGTTCTTCGACGTCGACGCCGCGCGGGCGAGGCTCGAAAAGGCGCCGCTGGTGGCGAGCGCGAGCGTGCGCAAGCTCTACCCCAACCGCATCGTCATCGACATTGTCGAGCGCGCTCCCGCAGCGCTGTGGCAGCGCGACGGCGAGGTCTCGATCGTCGCCGCCGACGGCGCGGCGCTCGACGAGCTGAAGGACGCGCGGCTCAACGATCTGCCGTTCGTGGTGGGCAAGGGCGCCAACAAGCGCCTGCGCGAATATCTCAAGCTGCTCGACGCCGCGCAGGAGCTGCGGTCGAAGATCGAAGCCGGCGTCTACGTCTCCGAGCGCCACTGGAACCTGCGCATGAAGACCGGCGTCGACGTCAAGCTGCCGGAGAACGATCCAGCCTCGGCGATGCCGGCGCTGCTGAAGCTCGAGCGCGAGAATCACATCCTCGAGAAGGACATACTGTCGCTCGACTTGCGCGAACCTGGGCGCGTCTTCGCGCGTTTGACCGCCGACGCCGCCGACGCGCGGGCGCAAAAATTCGCCGACGCCAAGAAGAAGAAGGGCGAAAAGCCGTGAGCGAGGCGCCCCGTCTTCCGCCGCTGCATCCCCGCAAGAGCGCCGTCCTTTCGGTGCTCGACGTCGGCGGCTCCAAGGTCGTCTGCCTGATCGCGCGGCTGCTGCCGATGGAGCGCGGCGCGACGCTACGCGGGCGCACTCACCGCTGTCAGGTGATGGGGCTCGGCCACCAGCGCTCGCGCGGCGTCAAGGGCGGCGCCATCGTCGATCTCGACGCGGCGGAGCAAGCGATCCGGCTCGCCGTCGACGCGGCCGAGCGGATGGCCGGCGTCGAGGTCGAGAGCGTCATCGTCAACATGTCCGGCGGCCGGCTCGGCGCGCGCACGCACGCCGCGCGGCTTGACGTCAGCGGGACGGCGGTGGCCGATTCCGACGCGCATCGGGTGTTGACCGCCGCCGCGCTTTCCGCCGCCGATCCCGGCCGCGTCGCGCTGCACATGATTCCCAAAGGCTTCTGGCTCGACGCGCAGCGCGGCGTCGCCGACCCCAGAGGCATGATCGGCGACACGCTCGGGGCTGAGCTCAGCATCTCCTCCTGCGATGTCTCGGCGGCGCGCAACCTGATGCTCGCGGTCGAGCGCTGCCATCTGCGCGTCGCGGCGATCGTCGCCTCGCCCTATGCGGCGGGACTGTCGACGCTTGTCGACGACGAGGCGGAGCTGGGCGCGGCGCTGATCGACTTCGGCGGCGGCGCGACGACGATCGCCGCCTTCGCCGAGGACCGGCTCGCGCATGTCGATGCGCTCCCGGTCGGCGGCTACCACGTGACGATGGACATAGCGCGCGGGCTCTCGATCAGCCTGGCCGACGCCGAGCGGCTGAAGACGACGCACGGCGGCTGTCTGCCCGGCGCGGCGGACGAGCGCGAGACGCTGTCGACCCATCGCGTCGGCGACGAACGAGACCGGCCTGTGCAGATCGCCCGATCCGAACTGACCCGCATCATCCGCCCGCGCGTCGAGGAGATCCTCGAACTCGCGCGCGACCGGCTCGCCCAAGCCGGCTTTTCCGCCCACGCCGCGCGCCGGTTGGTGCTGACCGGCGGGGCCAGCCAGCTTAACGGCCTTGCCGATCTCGCCCGCGCGGTGGTGTCGCCGCAGGCGCGGATGGGCCGGCCGCTCGGCGTCGAGGGTCTGCCCGACGCCGCCAAGACTCCCGCCTTCGCCACCTCGGTCGGCCTGATGGTCTACCCACAGACGGCGGCGCTGGAGCACGTCGGGTCGAAACAGGGAAACGCTCGCGAGGATGCGGCCGACGACGGCTACGTCGGGCGCGTGCGGCGCTGGTTGAAGCAGAGTTTCTAAGCGAGGAGCCCGGAGCGCCGCGACGCGGCGGCGGCTCCGATCGGAACGACTTTCAGGGGAAGGCGCCGGCGGGCGCATAAGCGACGAGGCGGACTATGACGATTGACATCAAGGCTCCAGAGCTAAGGGAATTGAAGCCGCGCATCATGGTGTGCGGCGTCGGCGGCGCGGGCGGCAACGCGGTCAACAACATGATCGTGTCCGGCCTGGTCGGCGTCGATTTCGTCGTCGCCAATACCGACGCGCAAGCGTTGGCGTCGTCCCGCGCCGAGCGCATCATCCAGATGGGCCTGCAGGTGACGGAAGGCCTCGGCGCCGGCTCCAAGCCGGAAGTCGGCCGCGCCGCCGCGGAAGAGGCGATCGAGGAGATCCGCGACCACCTCGCCGGCGCGCATATGGTGTTCGTCACCGCCGGCATGGGCGGCGGCACCGGCACCGGCGCGGCCCCGGTCATCGCGCGGGCGGCCCGTGAAATGGGCATCCTCACGGTGGGCGTCGTCACAAAACCGTTCCACTTCGAGGGCGGCCGGCGCATGAAGCTGGCGGAGGGCGGCATCTCCGAACTGCACAAGTCGGTCGATACGCTGATCATCATCCCGAACCAGAACCTGTTCCGCGTCGCCAACGAGAAGACCACCTTCGCCGACGCGTTCTCGATGGCCGATCAGGTGTTGTACTCCGGCGTCGCCTGCATCACCGATCTGATGGTGAAAGAGGGCCTGATCAACCTCGACTTCGCCGACGTGCGCTCGATCATGAGCGAGATGGGCAAGGCGATGATGGGCACCGGCGAGGCGACCGGCGACCGCCGCGCCGTCCAGGCCGCGGAAGCCGCGATCTCCAACCCGCTGCTCGACGAAGTCTCGATGAAGGGCGCGCGCGGCCTGCTGATCTCGATCACCGGCGGCAACGACCTGACGCTGTACGAAGTCGACGAGGCGGCCAGCCGCATCCGGCAGGAAGTCGACGAGGAAGCCAACATCATCCTCGGCGCCACCTTCGATTCCGCGCTCGACGGCGTGGTGCGGGTGTCCGTTGTCGCCACCGGCATCGATCAGGCGGTGATCGAGCGCGCCGATCCGCTGCCGCGCGCCGGCGTCCGCCCCGTGGCGACGCCGCAGGCGATCGCGCCGCAGCCAGCGCCGGCGCCGCAGCCGGTCGTCGCCGCGCCGCCGCCGCCCGCGCCGGAGCCGCAGCCGGTCGCGGCGGAGATCGAAATCCGTCCGGCGCCGGTCTACGCGCCCGAGCCCGCGCCGGTCATGACGCGCGACGACGACGACGACGACGACTATATCCCGCCGGCGCCGGAGCCGATCGTGCGTGCGCCGCGCATGCCGACCATCGACGAGCTTCCCGCCGTCGTGCAGCCGTCCGTCCGTCAGGCGCGCGGCGAAATGATGCCGCCGCCGCCGGCGGCGCCGGAGCGCCGTCGCTCGCTGTTGGAGAAGCTCGCGGCTTTCGGCATTAGCCGCCCGGAGGACCTTGCGCCGCGTCCGGCGCCGGTGCTCAACACGCCGCGCCAGCTCGCCCAAGCGATCCCGGCGCCGCAGCGCACGCAGGCGCCGCGTCCCGCGCAGGGCCAGCTCGACGCGCAGGGCCGGCAGCAGCCGCGCACGGTGATGACCGACGACGACCAGCTTGAGATCCCGGCCTTCCTGCGCCGCTCCAGCGGCGCCTGAGGCGTCGCCAGCGGCGCCTGAGCCGGCGTCCCGAGCGCCTGAGTCGGCCGCCATTTGGCCTGATTCGCGCCGTGCGCCTGACGCAAGTCAGGCGTGCGGCGCGTTTCTTGCGTTTTCCTTTAAGATATTGATATTATTAAATAAAATATAGATGTAGGTTGTGTAATGTTTCGTAACCAAAGGTGATTTGGCCAAAATCGGGAGCCATGCCTAATAAGGTGACGAAAGTGTGCAGGCGTGGGACCTCTGGGGAACCGGGACGGCGTATCGGGGATACGCTCAGTACGGAGCAGGGGGTCAAGGGCGGCGCAAATCGCGCGGTCCTACGCAGCAAGAAGGGGCTTAGTAGGCATATGAAGCATGGTTTTCAGAAGACGGTCGCCGATCGTGTCGAAATCCATGGCTCTGGCGTTCACTCCGCCGCCCCCGCCCGAATCGTCGTCCATCCCGCCGATTCCGACCACGGCGTCGTGTTCCTGCGCACTGGCCTCGCCGACGGCTCCGACCGTCTGATCGAGGCGAACTGGCGCAACATCCGCCAGACCGCGCTCTGCACCGTGATCGGCGACCGCGCCGGCGCCACCATCGCCACCGTCGAGCATCTGATGGCCGCCCTCGCCGGCCTCGGCGTAGACAACGCCCTGATCGAGATCGACGGGCCGGAGACGCCGATCATGGACGGCTCGGCCGCCCAGTTCGTTCAGGCGATTGATTCGGTCGGCCTCGTCACCCAGGCCCGCCGCCGCAAGTTCCTCAAGGTGCTCAAATCCGTCTACGTAGAGCACGGCCGCTGCCGCGCCGAGCTGAAACCCGCCCAAGCCGGGTTCCGCGTCGATGTGGAGATCGATTTCGAAGTCGCGACGATTGGCAAACAAAGGCGCGCCTTCGATGTCGATCCCCAGACCTTCCGCTCCGAAATCTGCAAGGCGCGCACCTTCGGCTTCGTCGCCGACGTCAAGAAGCTGTGGGCCGCTGGTTTCGCGCTCGGCTCCTCGCTCGACAATTCGGTCGCCATCGACGGCGACCGCGTGCTGAACCCGGAGGGCTTGCGCTACCGCGACGAGTTCGTGCGCCACAAGGCGCTCGACGTCGTTGGCGACCTCGCGCTCGCCGGCGCGCCGATCATCGGCGTCTATCACGCCCACCGCCCCGGCCATGCGCTCAACGCGGCGGTGCTCGGCGCGCTGTTCGCCGACAATTCGAATTACGAGATCGTCGAGGGCGTGGCCAGCCGCCGGGTGATTCGCGCCGGCGCGACGGCGCCGCGCGCCGCGGCCGCCTACGCGGCCAATGCGGATTGAAATTCTGCGCCCGCTGCGGCTAAATGCGGCGTTCGGCGTTTTGGCGCCATAATCCCATGCTGTTCGCATGTCACAAGCCGGAGTTTTCCGTTAGGGCCGACGCGGACGGGTCGGGCGGGGCGGCGGGCCGTCGGGGATGAGTTCATGACGTCAGGAATATTTGGGCGCGGCGCGTTCCGCGCGATGCGCGGGGCCGCGATCGTCGCGGCGCTCGCGGTGGCGCTTGCCGGCTGCTCCGCGCTGGAGGACTTCAACCCCTTCGCGGGCGAGAAGTACAAGATGGTGGTCGAGCCGATCGTGCCGGCGAGCCAGGCCTACGATCAGGGCCTCGCCAAGCTCGCCGCCGGCGATCCGACCGAGGCGGCGAAAAAGTTCACCGATCTCGGCAAGAAATATCCGGGCTCGGACTGGGCGCGCAAGGGTTTGCTGATGACCACCTACGCGCAATACCAGTCCGGCGAATACGACGACGCCGCCGGCTCGGCGATGAAATACGTCAAGGAATACCCCAAGACGCCCGAAGCGGCCTATGCGCTGTATCTCCAGGCGCAGTGCAATTACGCGCAGATCCTCGATATCTCGCGCGACCAGGACCACGCCGCCAAGGCGCTCGAGCTCTACAAGCAGCTCGTTACGACCTATCCGACGTCCGAATACGTCTCCGACTCCAAGATCAAGATCCAGGTCACGACCGACCAGCTCGGCGGCAAGGAGATGTCGATCGGCCGCTTCTACCTCAACCGCCGCAACTACACCGCGGCGATCAACCGCTTCCGCAACGTGCTGACCTATTACCAGACGACCCGGCACTCCGAGGAGGCGCTGTACCGGCTCGTCGAGGCCTATATGGGTCTGGGCGTCACCGACGAGGCGGAGACGGCGGCGGCGATTCTCGGCCACAATTTTCCCGACGGCGAGTGGTACAAGAACGCCTATACGCTGCTGAAGAGCAACGGCCGCAGTCCGCAGGAGCATCAGGGTTCGTGGCTCACCAAGCTCTACCACCTGGTCGTGCCGACCTGACGGAGCTCTGAGCTTCGCCATGCTCGCGCGGCTCTCCATCCGCGACATTGTGCTGATCGACAGCCTCGACCTCGATTTCTCGCGCGGGCTGACGATCCTGACCGGCGAGACCGGCGCCGGCAAGTCGATCCTGCTCGACGCGCTGTCGCTCGCGCTGGGCTTGCGCGGCGACGGCTCGCTGGTGCGCGCCGGCTGCGCGCAGGGGCAGGTGACGGCGGTGTTCGAGCCGCCCGCAGACCACCCCGTCCATGCTCTGCTCGCCGCGCAGGATCTGCCGCTCGAAGGCGAGCTGATCCTGCGCCGGGTGCAGATGGCCGACGGGCGCACCCGCGCCTATGTCAACGACCAGAGCGTCGGCGCGCAGACGCTGCGCACGCTGGCCGCCGGGCTGGTCGAGATCCACGGCCAGCACGACGAGCGCGCGCTGCTGGACGCTGCAAGCCACCGCGCGCTGGTCGACGCCTATGGCGGCCTCGGCCCCGCCGTCGCCCGCACGCGCGCCGCGCATGGCGCGCTGAAGGCGGTCGAGACCGAGCTGGCCGCCGGCCGCGCCGATGTCGCCGCGCGCGAGCAGGAGGCCGATTTCGCCCGCCACGCCAGCGAGGAGCTGTCGAAGCTCGCCATCGAGCCGGGCGAGGAGGAGCGGCTGGCGACGCGGCGCACGGCCATGATGCAGGGCGAGAAGGTCGCCGCCGACATCAAGGAAGCGCTGTTCTCGCTGAACGGCGATTCCGCGATCTTGCCGACGCTCAACGCGGTGGCGCGCCGGCTGCAACGGCGGGCGCAGCAGGCGCCCGATCTCATGGAGCCCAGCGTCAAGGCGCTCGACGAGGCGATGAACGCGGTGGAGCTTGCCGCGCAAGCCGTCGAGCAGGCGTTGCGCGCCTCGGCGTTCGATCCGCGCGAGCTGGAGCGCTGCGAGGAGCGTTTGTTCGAACTGCGCGGCATGTCGCGCAAATATTCCGTTGCGGTCGACGCGCTGCCGGCGCTGGCGGAGAAATACGCCGGCGAACTCGCCGATCTCTCGGACGGCCGCGCCCGCGTCGCGCAGCTCGAAAAGGATTTCGCGGCGGCTCAGGGCGAATATGCTTCCGCCGCCGGCGCTTTGACGGCCGCGCGCCGCCGGGCGGCCGAGGAGCTCGCCGGCGCGGTCAACGCCGAACTGCCGCCGCTGAAGCTGGAGCGGGCGCGTTTCTCCGCCGAGGTCGTCAGCGACGAGCGGGCGGTCTCGGCGGACGGCTACGACCGCGTCGAGTTCGTGGTGCAGACCAATCCGGGCTCGCGGCCGGGGCCGCTGATGAAGGTCGCCTCGGGCGGCGAGCTGGCGCGCTTCCTGTTGGCGCTGAAGGTTTCGCTCGCCGAGCGCGAGACGGCGCCGACGCTGGTGTTCGACGAAATCGACACCGGGGTTGGCGGCGCGGTGGCGGACGCGATCGGCCAGCGGTTGGCGCGGCTGGCGTCGCGGGCGCAGGTGCTGGCGGTGACGCATGCGCCACAGGTGGCGGCGCGCTCGCAGCGCCATTTCAAGATTGTCAAGCACGAGGTCGGCGCCGGCGTCGCCACCCGCGTCCTGACTTTAGGGGCGGCCGAACGGCGCGAGGAGATCGCGCGGATGCTCGCCGGCGCCGAGATCACGCGCGAGGCGCGCGCGGCGGCGAAGAGTTTGATCGAGAAGGCGGGGTAGCTGCGCCCGGGGCGCTTGGCCCGTCATGCCTGCGGAAGCTTGGAATCCAGGCGTGCGCGCGTCGTCCGGCTCCGGGTCCTCAGCTTTCGCGGGCGCGACCCGGCAGGGCTGCATTCCAATCCATCGCCGCGCGCTCCAGAGCCCGCGATCACGCGACAGTTTCGGCCGCCTTCAGGCGAGCCCCGTTGCTGTCGGCAGGCGCCGCCACGCCGAGGGCGAACAGCGCGCCGATCGCGATGGCGCCCAAATCTATCTCCCACCAGCGGCGCTGGAAGCTCCAATGCGTCGGCGCGGCGTGATGATTGTTGTGCCAGCCCTCGCCGAAAGCCAGCACGGCGATCAGCGCGTTGTTGGCGCTCTCGTCGCGCGTCTCGAAGTTCCGATATCCCTGGCTGTGGGTCAGCAGGCTGGTCAGGTTCGAGATCGTGATCTGGGCGAAGGCCGGGACAAGAAAGCCGAACACGCAAAGCCGCACGTCGATGGCGGCGAGGCTGACGCCCCAAAGCAGCAGCAGCAAAGTGTAATAGCGGTGCACGAAGACGTGGAAGGGATCGCGCAGCAGATCCTTGGCGTGCCGCGGATCGAAGTCATAGTCATAGACCGAGGCGACCAGCGCCCAGCCGAGCTTGGCCGGCGAGTGAGGATCGCGCGCGGTGTCGACATAGGCGTGATGGGCGCGATGCATCGCCGTCCAGGCGATCGAACTGCCGGACCCCCCGACCGCGCCGGCGAGCGTGAGGACAATCTCCAGCGGGCGCTTCAGTACGAAGGCGCGGTGGGTCAAGGCGCGATGCATCGTGACGGTCAGCCCGAGACAGCCGGTAACGTAATAGACCAGCAACGACAGCGCCCACCACCAAAGCCCGGCGTCGTGGCGCGCCAGTTCGTAGACGACGCCGGCGCCGGAGATCGCCTGGAGGATCTGCATCTGAGGGAAGCTCGGCGCCATCATCCGCGCTGCGGTCAGCCGCAACCCACCCGAGCCCGGCCGCTTTCGACGCGGCTGAACGACATTCGGCATAATGTCCCCCACCCAATGCACGCCGCGCGAGCGGCGCGGTCCCCCAAAATATTCCGTTAAGAACGCTTACGAGAACGCGGAGAACGCTTTACGAGAACGCCGACACAATAAAAACACGACGATAGCGCATTTAAGGCGCCAATAAGCAACATCTGCCTCATAACTTGGCCAAAATACGCTGTAAAGGGCTGCGCTCAATCTTCGAACCGGCGGTGCGCCCACATCCATTGCTCCGGCCAGCGTCGAATCCAGCCTTCGAACGCCGCTTGAACCCGAGCCGTCGCGACGCCCAAGTCTTCGTCGCGGTTGTCGCTGCGGGGAACCTCGATTTCCACCGCCTGCATTTCGAACCGGCAGCGCGCCGTGCGAATCAGCGCGACTGCGAACAGCGGCCGGGCGAATTGCCGGGCCAGCAGCGCCGGCATCGGCGTCGTCGGCGCCGGTCTGCCGAAGAATGGCGCGCGCACGCCGTCGCGTTCGCGCAAATCCGCCATCAGCCCGACGGAGCCGCCTTGGCGCGATTGCCGCAACAGCGCGCGCGCCGCGCTCTGCCCTTTCGGAAACAGGCCGCTGGCGAAATACGGCGATCGCAGGCGCAGGAAATAGGCTTCGGAGAGCGGATTGGCGAGCTTGCGATAGACGCCCGCATGGCGCGCGCCGGCGGCCGCCAACGGAAGCGTCGCCGCCTCCCAATTGCCCAGGTGCACACAGGCGATGACGCCGCCCTCGGCCAGGGTCCGCTGCAGGATGACCCTGCATTGCGCGTCTAGTACGATCCGCTCGGGTTCGGCGGCGAGGCGGTCGAGCTGCAGGCTTTCGGCGAAGGTTTCGCCCAGATGGCGCCACATCGCCACGAGCAGGCGCCGGCGGGCGGGCGCGTCGTAGGCGGGGATCAGTTGCGACAGCTGGCTGTCGGCGCGACGATGGCGCTTGAGGCGGGGCCCGACGGCGCGGCCGATTTGTCCGGCGAGCCAGACCCCTGATTCCAGCGGCAGTGCGCGCAACAGGCCGGCGGCGGCGCGAAGCGCCAGATATTCGAAGCGATGACGCGCGAGAATCCTCGTTTCCGGCCCCGACGGGGGCGAATCCAGCGGAGCGGGCGTGGCCGGCACAGCGACTCGACGAGGCAAGAGTTCGGGCAGTCAAGAGTTCAGGCAGTCAAGACATGGAGCGAGATCGAAGTCCAGTTCGACCGCGCCGCCGCCTCACGCCCGCAGCGCCGCCCTGCGCGCCTCTCCCCGCAGCGCCCCGGTGGAACTGCGCCACCAAGTTCGCCAGCTCCGTCGTCCGCTCGGACAGCGAGCGGCTCGCCGCAGTCGTCTCCTCGACCATCGCCGCATTCTGCTGCGTCATCTGATCCATCTCGCCGAGCGCCGAATTGACCTCAGAAAGCGCGGTCGCCTGCCGATTGGCGCCGCACGCGAGACCAGGCGGCGCGGGATCGATCAGCTACAGCCGGAGATCGGCCCAGCCTTCCGGTTTCCTTGCGGAAAAACGCAGCGCCGGCTTGTCCTGCGATCTTTTGTCGTAGCCTCGGCAACCACTCCGCAGCCGCCGGGAACTGCCCGCCTCGCCCGGCGTTCAGCGATGGGGAGGCTCTGCGCCTCGCCTGAGCAGGGGGCGTGCGTGGCCAAAATTCTCGTCGTCGAAGACAACGAGCAACTCGCCGCCATGCTCGTCGAGCGGCTGGAGCGGCGCGGCCATGTCGTGCTGCACGCGGCGCAGGCCGACGCCGCCTTCGCCAGCGCCAAGGCGTCGCAGCCCGACCTCATCATTCTGGAGCAGCAGTTGCGCGGCCAGGAGAACTGGGCGGTCGCGCGCGCGCTGAAATACGACGACCACACCCGCGCCATTCCCATCATCGCGCTGATCGGCGCCAATTCCGAAGACGCGCGCGACGCCGCGCTGCAGGCCGGCTGCGCCGAACTGCACGGCAAGCCGATCGACTTCGGCCGGTTGATCCAGCAGATCGACGCACTGGCGCCGGAATCGCAAGCCGGCGAAGCCTGATGGATGCGCGGCTGCCGTCGTGGCGTCTGGTCGAGGCGGCGCTGTGGATCGGCGTCCTGCTCGGCCTCGGCGCGATCCTGACGCTGGCCAAGGAGGTGTTGGTTCCGCTGGCGCTGGCGACGCTGCTGAGCTTCGCGCTGTCGCCGATCGTGCGCGCGCTGCAGAAGATCGGCGCGCCGCGCGCGCTCGGCGCGGTGGTGGCGCTGGCGCTGTTCATGGGCTTCATCGGCGTCTGGGTCTGGTTCGTCAGCGGCCAGGTCACCGATCTCGCCGACAAGCTGCCGGCCTACCGCCACAACATCCACGAGAAGTTCGAGGGCCTGACGCATCGCTTCAGCGCCGGCGGCAGGAGCTCCGGGCTGCTGGCGATGCTCGACGACGCGCTGCGCGACATCGCGCCGGCGGAAGGCCCCGGAACCGAGGCCAACGCGCCGCAGCGCGTCGTCGTCGTCGACAATTCGCCGTTCGCGCGCATTAGCGTCTGGAGTTCGTTCGCTTCGCCGGTGCTGTCGCCGATCGCGCAATTCTTCATCGTGCTGGTGTTCACCGCCTTCCTGCTCGCCAGCCGCGAGGACCTGCGCAACCGGCTGATCAAGCTGATCGGCCCGAAGGACATCTATCGCACCACGCAGGCGATCGACGACGCCGGCCGGCGCATCGGCCGCATGCTGTTTGCGCAGGTGGTGATGAACGGGACCTTCGGCCTCATCATCGCGCTGGCGCTATGGCGCATCGGCGTGCCGAACCCGGCGCTATGGGGGGCGCTGGCCGCCATCGCGCGCTTTGTGCCCTATCTCGGCGTGGTGATCGGCGTCATCCCGCCGCTGGTCGTCGCCTTCGCCTTCGATCCCGGCTGGACGCCGTTCCTGCTGACGCTGGCGCTGTTCGCCGCCGCCGAGGGCGTGACCGGGCAGCTCATCGAGCCGATCGTCTACGGCCACAGCTCCGGCCTGTCGCCGACGGCGGTCGTGCTGGCGGCCTCGCTGTGGGCCTATCTCTGGGGCGCCATCGGCCTCGTGCTGGCGACGCCGCTGACCACCTGCCTGGTCGTGCTCGGCCGCCACGCGCCGGGCCTAGGCTTCCTCGAGATCCTGCTCGGCGACGAGGCTCCGCTGTCGGCGCAGGAGCAGTTCTACCAGCGCATGCTGGCCGGCGATCCGCGCGAGGCGGCGCAGCAGGCGCGCGCCTACATCCGGCGCGACGCCATCGCCGACTATTACGACGAGATCGCGCTGGAGGCGTTGCGCCGCGCCCAGATCGACATCGCGCGCGGCGATCTCGACGACGGGCGGCTCGCCGCGCTGACCAAGACGACCACGCAACTCGTCAACAGGCTGGGCGCTGCGGGCGGGGCGGAGCGCTTGCGCTCTCTGGCGCGCCGGCTCGGGCGGCTGCGCGCCGGCGGCCGCGCCGCCGCTCTCGCGCAGGCGGGGCAGGGCGAACTGTTGCGCGCCCGGCGCGGCGTCGCGGTGCTGCACGGCAAGCATCCGCTCGATCCGCTCGCCGCGGCGATGCTGACCGATTCGCTGATCCGGCGCGGCCTGCCGAGCCGCATCGTCTCGCTCGACGAGGCGCGCACGGCGACGGCGGCCGAATACGCCTCGGTCGGTCTGGTCTGCCTGTGCTACATCGAGCCGCTGACGGTGGCGCATCTGCGCGCGGCGGCGATGGAGGCGCGGCGGCGCTGTCCGCAGGCCAAGGTGCTGATCTGCATCTGGCGCGATCCCGCCGACGTGAGCTTCAAGGGGCAGGAACGCAAGCTGCGCTGCGACGCCATCGTGACCGGCATATCGGCGGCGGGCGATGCGGCGTTGGCGCTCACCGGCGCGAACGCCACGCCCTGGACGCTGGCGATGACGCGCTGGACCGACGAGCGCGAGGCGGCTTAGAGGATCGGCGAAAATCAAGCGACGGAGTGGGCGCCATTTCGGCTCCGTACAGAGCCTAACTCACGACCGCCGCGTCTTCAGCTTCACCATCGCATAGGCCGCCTCCAGCCGCGGGCACTGCAACCCGGCGATGCGCCCCATCTCGATCACAGCGCCGACCAGCGCCTCGATCTCCGGCGCGCGGCCGGCCTCCACATCCTGCAACATCGAGGTCTTGTGCGCGCCAATGGCTTCCGCCCCGGCGATGCGCTTGTCGATCGACAGCCGGAAGCGGATGCCATGCGCCTCGCCGACCGCCTTCACCTCCGCCATCATCGCGGCGATCAGTGCGCGGCTCGGGGCGTATTGGCAGATGTCGATCAGCGTCGCCCCGGTCAGCGCGCTGACTGGGTTCAGCGTCGCGTTGCCCCAAAGCTTCATCCAGATTTCGGTGCGGATGTCGGCGCTGACCGGCGCCTTGAAGCCGGCGCCGGTCAGCGCCGCTGACAGCGCCGTCGCGCGGGGCGTTTCGGCGCCGTCCAGCTCGCCGAGCGTGAAGCGGTTGCCCTCGGCGTGACGGATGACGCCCGGCGCGACGATCTCGCCCGCGGCGTAGACCACGCTGCCGATCAGGCGCTCGGCCGGCAACAGCGCGCCGAGCCGCCCGTCGGGATCGACGCTCGCGAGCCGGCGTCCCTCATGCGGACCGCCCGACTTGTGAAAATACCACCACGGCACGCCGTTTTGCGCCGTGAGCACAATCGTTTCCGGCCCCAGCGCGGCGGCGACGTCGGCGGCGACGTCGCCGACCTGATGCGCCTTGACGCCGAGCGCGACGCAATCCTGCGCGCCGAGATCGGCGAGGCGCGAGGAAACTGCGGGCCGGGTGACATACTCGCCCTCGGCGTCGATCAGCTTGAGCCCGTGGGCGCGGATCGCCTCCAGATGGGCGCCGCGCGCGACCACGCAGACCTGCTCGCCGGCGCGCGCCAATCTCGCCGCCAGCAGGCCGCCGATGGCGCCGGTACCGACGATGGCGATGCGCATGGCTGTCTCCTCGTTTCCCGGGAACCCCGGGGCCGCTCGGCGGTTGGCTTGTCTCACGCCGTCGCCGGCTTTTCCAGCGACGCCGCGGGAGCGCCGACCATGCCGAAAGACCGTAGCCACGAAAACGCGCCGAAGGAACCGGAGAAGAAGGCGGAAGACGAGGCGCTCGACGACCAGCTGGAGGACACCTTCCCCGCCAGCGACCCGCCGTCGACGACGCGGCCAGGCCATGGGATCACCGGCGCGGAGGTGAAGCGCAACGACGCCGACAAGTAAGCCGGTCGCGCATCGGGTTGAGCGGGCCTGTGGCGGAGGCGATCCGCGCGCTTGTCGCGAGAGCGCCGTAGCCCCGCGCCGGTTGCGCCGCCGCGCCCTTGTGTGCTAACGCGCCCGCCTCAACCCGTGGGAGAACGCCCGGTCGCCAGCCGGGAACGACGTTTGCACCACGAACTGCAACCTGGCGAGGCTGTTTCGGGCTAACCCCCGATTCGGCCCCGCCGTTCATGGAGCAGCCATATGGCGAAGAAGATCGCCGGCTACATCAAACTGCAAGTGCCCGCGGGCGCGGCCAATCCGTCGCCCCCGATCGGTCCCGCGCTCGGTCAGCGCGGCCTCAACATCATGGAGTTCTGCAAGGCGTTCAACGCCCGCACGGCGCAGCTGGAAAAGGGCTCGCCGATCCCGGTCGTGATCACCGCCTATCAGGACCGCTCGTTCACCTTCGAGATGCGCCAGCCCCCGGTCACCTTCTTCATCAAGAAGGCGATTGGCCTGAAGATCGGCAAGAAGCCGGCCTCCGGCTCCAAGACGCCGGGCCGCGGCGCCATGGTCGGCAAGATCTCGCGCACGCAGATCAAGGAGATCGCCGAGAAGAAGCTCGTCGACCTCAACTGCGACTCGATCGAGTCGGCCATGAAGATGATCGAAGGATCCGCCCGGTCGATGGGCGTCGAGGTCACGGGGTAGGACCATGGCTCACGGAAAGCGCATCAGAAAGGCCCGCGAGGGCGTTGAACGGACCAAGCTCTACGGCCTCGGCGACGCCGTGAAGCTCGTCAAGAGCCTGTCCTCGGCCAAATTCGACGAGACGGTCGAACTCTCGATCAATCTCGGCGTCGATCCCAAGCACGCGGACCAGATGGTGCGCGGCGTCGTCAACCTGCCCAACGGCACCGGCCGCACGTTGCGCGTCGCGGTGTTCGCGCGCGGGGCCAAGGCGGACGAGGCGCGCGCCGCCGGCGCCGATGTTGTCGGCGCCGAAGATCTCGTGGCGGCCGTGCAGGGCGGCACGATCGACTTCGACCGCTGCATCGCCACGCCCGACATGATGCCGCTGGTCGGCCGTCTCGGCAAGGTACTCGGGCCGCGCGGCCTGATGCCGAACCCGAAGGTCGGCACGGTGACGACCGACGTCACCGCGGCGGTGAAGGCCTCGAAGGGCGGGGCGGTCGAGTTCCGCGCCGAGAAGGCCGGCATCGTGCAAGGCTCGGTCGGCAAGGCCTCGTTCGGCGACGACCAGCTCGCCGCCAACATCCGCGCCTTCGTCGACGCGGTGAACAAGGCCAAGCCTACGGGCGCCAAGGGCACCTACATGAACCGTGCGGCGATCTCGTCGACGATGGGCCCGGGCGTGCGTCTCGACCTGTCGTCGGTGCAGACCGCGGCCCAGGTCGGAACCTGACGGACGCAAGCGGGCGCCCGACGGACTCAAGCTGGCGCCTGACGCGATAACAACGATCTCCCCCGCGATGCGGGGGAGATGGCCTCAGGCGAGCGCCTCTTCGGCGAGATTGCAATCGCCGCAGGGCAGGCAAGCCGCCGCCGAGTTGGGCTGCTTGCGCAAGGCGGCGCATTCCGGCAGCGCCTCGAAGCTGATCGTCCAATCGAGAATATGGGTTGGTCCGAAATCGATCCGCTCGCCCACGCCGATGTGGCGCAGTGGCGTCTGCGTCATGCAAACGACGCCGGAATAGCCGTTGGCGGTCTCCTTGATCTGGCCGAGCCAGATCTCCTTGATCGGCAGCCGCGACTTGAGCGGCGTCAGCGCGGTCGCCGAGGCGCGGCTATTGTCCAGCACTCCGATCTTGACCAGAAGAGCGCCGTCGCGGTTCGCCATCGATCGCCAAGTGATCTCGAACGGTCGCCGCTCGGGCTCCGCCGGCGCCCGCGCGTCCCCCGACCACGCCGTCGCCGCATAGGCCGCAAATGCAAATTCGAAAATAGGAACCGGCTTCACCATGAACGCCTCTCCGCCCTCGAGGACGCAAACTCTAAGGGTTACAACTTGCACGGGAAGTATGAATAACGCAACGGCATTTGGTGATTTTGTAGAACTTTTTCGAAGCTGCCGGACACAACAGTTCGCGGCGGAACCAAAGACGATTCGCAGACGCGTAGTGTATCTGCGTCGCGAGTTACGATTCAAAGACTTAAGCATGGCCGGCGCAGCCCCTCGATTAATTCCGTCGTGCTAACAATCCAGCCGGGCGACCGCGACTCGACGTCGCAGCCGCGGCCGCGGTTGGCCTGCCGGGGGGACGTGCAGCAGGCGGTCGCCTGCAATTATGCAAACGGCAGTCTCCGAGTCGGCGTGCGCCGACGCCGATCCCGTGAATTCGCCGAACGCCGGCAAGATCGCCTGACGGCCGCGCAGCACGAAGCAGGGCAGGCGCAGGCGGTCGTGGCCGGGCCCGGCGAGCCGGGCGGCGGGATGCAGATGGCCGGCGAGCGTCGGCGGGCCGTCGCCGGGGTCGTCGAGCGGAACGTGGCGGCATTCGAGACCGTCGCAATCGTTCGGCTCGTCGACGATTTCGAGCCCAAGCTCGGCCGGCGGCGGCCCGGCGGAGAGATCGTGGTTGCCGGCGACGAGCCGGATCGGCAGCGCCGCATGCGCCGCCCGCCACGCGGCGAACCCCGCCAGCGAGGCCCCGCGATAGGCGGCCCGCGCATGGAACAGATCGCCCAGCACGACCAGCCTGCGCGGCGCCAGCGCGGCGATCAGCGCGTCGAGCCGGGCGAGATTTTCGCGCGTCGCGCCAGCCGGCACGGGAATGCCGGCGGCGCGGAACGCCGCCGCCTTGCCGATATGTACGTCGGCGACGAACAGCGCCCGCGTCTCCTCGCGCCACACGGCGCGTTCGGGCAGCAGCGTCAGCCCGTTCCAGGCAAAGCTGTTCATGCCGCGGCGGCCCGCTCCAGCGCCGCCGCCATGCGGGCGATGCGCTGGCTGAGCGCCTCGTTGCTGAGCTTCTCGCGGAATCCCTCGACCATCAGCGGGAAGGCGAGCGGCGAGCAGCGCGCCAGCTGCGTAACGACCAAGCTTCTCTCCGCCATGCGCGCGAGGCTCGCGCCGATCAGCTTGACGTCCAGCTCCGCCTCCAACACCTCGCGTTCGGCCTGCCGGAGCAGGGCGTGGCCGGGATCGTATTTGCGGAACACGTCATAAAAGAGTCCGGAGGAGGCTTGCAACTGCCGCGCCGTCTTGCGCGCCTGCGGGTGCGCCGACGGCGTCAGCCCTGAAATGCGGGCGATGTCGCGAAAACGCCGGCGCGTCAGCTCGCCGGCGTTGAGGCTGGCGAATAACTGCTGCATCAGCGCGTCGAGGCTCAGCGAGGCGTCGAGCAGCGCCGGCAGCTCGGCCGCCCAGTCGCGCGCGGTCGCGCTCAGCACTTCGAAGCCGTAATCGTTGACGGCGAGCGAGAAGGTGCCGGGCTCGCTCTGCCCCGCCCGCCACGCCAGCAGGCTCGCCATGCCCAGATGCACGTTGCGGCCCGCGAACGGATAAACAAACAGATGCCAGCCGTCGCGCGTCTTCAGCGTCTCGGCGAGCAGCGTCTGCGGCGTCGGCAGCGCCGACCAGCGCGCCTGAAGCTCCAGCAACGGCTTGGCGCATTGCATCTCCGGCCCCTCGAAACGGCCTTCCGCCGCCTCGCCCATCAGCTCGACCATGGCGTCGGCGAGCGTGGTCGACAGCGGCATGCGCCCGCCGCCCCAGCGCGGCACAGTGGCGCGCCCGCCCTTGGCCGCGCGCACATAGGCGGTGTGTTCACGCAAGCGCGTAAGCTCCAGCAGCTTGCCGGCGAACCAGAACTTGTCGCCCGCGCGCAGCCGCGCGACGAAACTCTCCTCCACCACGCCGAGCCGCGCGCCCGGCGGCGTCGGGCCGTATTGCACGGTCAACCCCGCGTCGGCGGTGATGGTGCCGATGTTGAAGCGATGCAGCATCGCAATCCGCGCGTTGGGCGCGCGCCAGACGCCGTCTTTGTCCGGCTCGACGCGCTTGAAATCGGGATAGACGGCGAGCGTCGGGCCGCCGTGGCGGACGAAATCGAGGCACCAGCGCCAGTCTTCGTCGCTCAGGTTCTCGTAAGCCGCGGTGTCGCGCACCTCCGGCAGCAGTTCGTCGGGCAAGAACCCGCCGCCCAGCGCGATGGTGACGAGATGCTGGACGAGCGCGTCGAGCGGCGCGTCCGGGCTGATCTGGCTCTCGATGCGGCCTTGGCGCGCGGCCATCTGCGCGGCGGCGGATTCGATCAGCTCCAGGCTGTGGCTGGGGACGACGGTGACGCGCGAGGTCCGCCCCGGCGCGTGGCCGGAGCGTCCGGCGCGCTGCAGCAGCCGCGCGACGCCCTTCGGCGAGCCGATCTGCAGCACGCGCTCGACGGGCAGGAAATCGACGCCGAGATCGAGGCTGGAGGTGCACACGACCGCCTTGAGCGCGCCCGTCTTCAGCCCGTTCTCGACCCAGTCGCGCGTTGCGCGCTCGAGCGAGGCGTGATGCAGCGCCACGATCCCGGCCCAGTCGGGGCGGGCGGCGATCAGCTCCTTGTACCAGATCTCGGCCTGCGAGCGGGTGTTGGTGAACACCAGCGTGCTCGCCGCGGATTCAATCTCGGCGACGACATGGCGCAGCATCGCCAGCCCGAGATGGCCGCCCCAGGGGATGCGCTCGGCCCGCTCCGGCAGCAGCGTGTCGATCACTAGCGCTTTGTCGAGCTTGCCGCGGATCAGGACGCCGTCGCGGTTGGGGCCGAGCAGGGCGCGTTTGGCGGGACGCAAGTCGCCGAGCGTCGCCGACAGACCCCAGATCGGCGCTTGCTTGCGCCAGCGCCGCAGCCGCGCCAAGGCGAGTTGCGTCTGCACGCCGCGCTTGTTGCCGAGGAGTTCGTGCCATTCGTCGACGACGATCGCCTCCAGGCCGGCGAAGCGCGCGCGGCCCTCCGGATGCGCCAGCATCAGCGTCAGGCTTTCCGGCGTGGTGACGAGCAAGTCGGGCAGGCGCTTGCGCTGCGCGGCGCGGGTCTTGTCGTCGGTGTCGCCGGTGCGCGATCCCACGCTGAAGCCGCCGACCTCGCCGAGCGCGGCCTCCAGCGTGCGCGCGGTGTCGGCCGCGAGCGCCCGCATCGGCGTGATCCAGAGGATTTTCAGCGAGGCGCCGCTCTCCCTGCCGCCTTCGGGCAGGGGCGCCGCCTGCGCCGCCAGCCAAGCGCCGAAGCCGACGGCGAGCGTCTTTCCGGCGCCGGTGGCGGCGTGCAGCAGTCCGCTGCGGCCCGCCGACATCGCCGCCCAGACCTCGCGCTGGAACGGGAACGGCCTCCAGCGGCGCGTATCGAAATAGGCGGCGATATCGGGCGGGTCTGCGCTGCGGGCGGCGGCCGGCTTCACGCTTCAGCGAACAGGTCTTCGACGTTCAAATCCAGCCCCGGCGGATCGAGCCGCAACGGGCCGGCATGAGGATGCGCGTCTCGATCAGGCCGCCGTCGGCGCGCTTGTGATGCACGAGGGCGCGATCCTCGGGATAGAGCAGCAGGTAATGCGCGATGCTCGGCAGCGAGAAATAGCCGATCAGCTTGTTGCCTTCGCCGCGCGCGCGCGGACGGCGAAGTCACTTCCACGACGACAATGAGATCGGGTCTTTCGCGCACATCGGGCGGCAGCCGCGGCCCACAATAGACGAGTGCGTCAGGCTGGTAGGCGGTTCGGACGGCGGGACCGTCGAGAACGGCTCGGCAGGGAGCTTTCGCGCCACCGATCGCCGCTCGCAAGGCGACGACCGTTGCGAACTTCGTGTCGGAATGCCCCAATTGCTCCGGCGCCATCGCGTAGGCGACGCGGTTCTCGATCTCCCAGCGCCCTTCGCGCTCCTCGGCGGACGCGAGGAATTCGTCGACAGTCATCAAGCTTTGCGCGACGGCGGACATGGATTCTATGTAGCGCTTCGCCGCTCCGATGGCTACCGCGCCCGCCGCCCGAACCAGCGGTTGACCCTGGCCGCATAGACGTCGAACGCTTCGCCGTGCAGCCGGCGCAGCATCGCCTCCTCGGTCGGCATCACCACGAAATCGTTGATCAAGAAGAACCCGAGCGGCGCGCCGATGACCGCGAGCCACAGCAGCGCGCTGAACGGCTCGAACAGCTGCACATAGATACCGAGCGCCGACCAGACGAGAAACTGCGCAAACGCCAGCGCATAGGTCGGATGGCGCGACCATGCGTAAGGGCCGCTCGTCACCAGCGCGCCGGATTTGACGTAGGCGCGCGCGTCGCCGCCTTTCGCGTCGAGGTGGCCGACCGTGCGCGTCTTGCCGACATAGCAGCCGAGCAGCAGCGCCAGCAGGACCAGCGTCGGCGCGATCGCCGGCAGCGGCGCGTGCTTCAGCATCGCATTCCAGACCGGCCCGACGCCCGCAACGGCCAGTGCGGAAAAGCCGAGGTCGATGACAAAGGTCGGGGCGAGCTTGAACCGCTTCGGCTTTGCTCCCGCCGGGGCCGAACCGGGCTCGTCGAAAATCGGATGCTGGAACGCTGACGACATGGACGCACCTCCGCCGCTCATCTTGCGGCGCCGGCGTAAATATTCCCTCACGGCAGCCCCGCCTTTGCAATGTCGGCGCGGGCGCTTACGTGGGCCTCATGAGCCTCATCGTCCCGCGTCCCGAGGGCCTCTACTGCCCGCCCGGCGATTTCTACATCGACCCCTGGCGCCCCGTCGCCCGCGCCGTCGTCACCCACGGCCACGGCGATCACGCCCGGGCGGGCTGCCAGGCCTATCTCTGCCACGCCGACAGTGTCCCCATCCTGCGCCGCCGCCTCGGCGAGATCGTCGTGCGCGGCGCCGCTTACGGCGAGGCGGTGGACGTCGGCGGCGTGCGCATCAGCCTGCATCCAGCCGGGCACATCCTCGGCTCGGCGCAGATCCGGGTCGAGCGCAAGGGCGAGGTCTGGGTCGCCTCGGGCGACTACAAGACCGAGCCGGACGGGACTTGCGCGCCGTTCGAGCCGGTCCGCTGCCACGCCTTCATCACCGAGAGCACATTCGGCCTGCCGATCTACCGTTGGCGTCCGCAAGCCGAGGTCGCCGCAGGGATCAACGCTTGGTGGCGCGCCAACGCCGCGGCCGGGCGCGCCAGCGTCGTGTTCGCCTATGCGCTCGGCAAGGCGCAGCGGGTGCTGGCGCTGCTCGACCCTTCGATCGGCCCGATCCTTAGCCACGGCGCCGTCGAGCCGATGAGCGCGATCTATCGCGAGCGCGGCGTCGCGCTTCCCGAGACCTCGTCGCCCGCGGGGATGGCGAAGGCGGCGCTGAAGACCGCGCTCGTGCTGGCGCCGCCCTCCGCGGCGGGCTCGCCGTGGATGAAGCGCTTCCCCGATTACGCCGACGCCTTCGCCAGCGGCTGGATGCAGGTGCGTGGGCAGCGGCGCCGGCGCGGCGTCGACCGCGGCTTCGTGCTGTCCGACCACGCCGACTGGGAGGGGCTCAACGCCGCCATCGCCGCGACGGGGGCGGCCAAGGTGCTCGTCACCCACGGCTCGACGGCGACGCTGGCGCGCTACTTGAGCGAGCGCGGCCTGCAGGCGCAAGCCATCCACGCCGAATACGGCGAGGAGGATATGGGCGAGGCCGCATGAGGGCTTTCGCTGACCTCTATCGCGAACTCGACGCCGCGACCTCGACCCGCCACAAGATCGAGGCGCTGAAGGCCTATCTGGCGCCGGCTTTGGCGGATCCCGCGCGCTGGGGGCAGGCGGCGTGGATCGTCTATTTCCTCGCCGGCGGCAAGCCGAAGCAGATGGTCCCGACGCGCCTGCTGCGCCGCCTCGCCCTGGAGGCGACCGGCCTGCCGGAATGGCTCGTCGACGAGTGCTACCAGAACGTCGGCGATCTCGCCGAGACGCTCGCCCTGCTGCTGCCGCCGGCTCAAGGCCCCGAAGACGTCAGCCTCGAGACCTGGATGAACCAGCGTTTGCCGGAGATGCGCGGGCTCGACGACGAGGCCCGCTATGCGCGCCTGATCGCCTACGCCGCCGCACTGCCCGACGCCGACCGGCTCGCCTTCTTCAAGCTGATCACCGGCGCCTTGCGCATCGGCGTCGCCAAGGGCCAGGTTGTGCTGGCGCTGGCGGAAGCGACCGGCCTCGACGGGCCGACCGTCGCGCAGAGGCTGATGGGCTACACCCAGGCCGGGCGCGCCGTCGGCCGCCAAGATTTCGCCGCTCTCGTCGCGCCCGCGCAGACGGCGACGGCCGACGGGCGGCCGTATCCATTCTTCCTCGCCCATGCGCTGAACTTGGCCGTCGAGGCGCTGGCGGAGAAGCTCGGCCCGCCGCAAAACTGGATCGCCGAATGGAAGTTCGACGGCATCCGCGCCCAGCTCCTCAAGCGCGGCGCCGAGTGGCGGCTGTGGTCGCGCGGCGAGGAGCTGATTTCCGAGAGCTTCCCCGATCTCGACGGCGTCGCGGCGGCGCTGCCCGATGGCGTCGCGCTCGACGGCGAGATCGTCGTCGCCAAGGGGCAGGGCGACGTAGAGGGCATCGCCCCGTTCGCGATGCTGCAGCAGCGGCTCAACCGCAAGGTTCTGACGCCCAAGCACAGGGCCGAGCTGCCGGTAGCCTTCATCGCCTACGATCTGATCGAGCAGGACGGCGCCGACCTGCGCGCCCTGCCGCAGCACGAGCGGCGCGCGCGGCTGGTCCGGCTGGTCGGCCAAGCCCGCGCCAACGGCGCCTCCGCCTTGCGCCTCAGCCCCGAAGTCACGGCGCCGGACTGGCCGGGGCTCTACGCTCGGCGCGCGGAGGCCCGAGGCCTCGGGGCCGAGGGGCTGATGCTGAAGGGCCGCGAGGCGCCCTACGGCGTCGGGCGCAAGCGCAGCGGCCCCGGCGAGCGCGATCTCTGGTGGAAATGGAAGGTCGATCCTTTCGCCGTCGACGCCGTGCTGATTTACGCCCAGAAAGGCCACGGCCGCCGCGCCAGCGTCTACAGCGACTACACCTTCGCCGTCTGGACCGGGCCGCCGGACGATCCCGCCCGCACGCTGGCGCCGTTCGCGAAAGCCTATTCCGGGCTCACCGACGAGGAGATGCGCGAGGTCGACGCCATCATCCGCCGCACCACGGTCGAGAGTTTCGGCCCGGTGCGCAGCGTCAAGCCTAGCCTCGTGTTCGAGATCGGCTTTGAGGGGCTGGCGGCGTCGAAGCGTCACAAGAGCGGCGTCGCCACGCGGTTTCCGCGCATGCTGCGCTGGCGGCGCGACAAGCCGGTCGCAGAGGCCGACACGCTCGCCGACTTGCGTGCGCTGCTGGCGTAGTTGTGGCCGCGATCACGCCACGGCGTCGCGCGCGGGCGCTTGCGAGAACACGTCCATCGTCGTCGTCGGCGTGACGGCGCCAACGCCGAGCGTCAGCAGCGCGGAGACGAGCAGAATGGCGAGGATCGTGTTGCGTTCGCGGCGCGAGACGCTCGAGAGGGCGGGCTGTCCGGTCGACATATGCAACTCCAGGTGGCGTCACCTCGAATGTGCCCGCAGGAGTTTAACAATCGATGAGAGCGCGGAGGCGCCGGGGACGGCGTGGCGGCCGGCGCTGCCGCCGGCGGCCGGCTGATCAGTCGAAGTGGTAGTTCAAGCCGACGCGCACCGAATCGAGCCGGATCGCGCCGGTCGAATGGCCAACGTAGGCGGTCGAGGCCGGCTGCACCAGCTGCATCGCGTCCGTGCCGCCGAAGCTGGCGAACTCGGAGTGCAAGTATTCGCCGGCGAGCGACCAGTTTCGGCTGATCGCCCATTCGGCGCCGCCGCCGAGCGTCCAGCCGGCGCGAATGGCGCGCAACGTCGCGTTCTCCGTCTCGTTGGCCGGCGTGTAGAACGGCGGGTCCAGGCGATCCCAGAACGACGACTTGTAGGCGAACTGGCCGAGCGCGGGACCGCCGGTCGCATAGAGCAGGAGATTGTCGAGCGGGGTCACGCCGGCCCGCAGCCGCAGCGATCCGCGCCAGTCGTTGCTGAGTTGCTGCGTCAGAGTGTACGGCAGCAGCGGCGCGTAGGCCGGCAGCAGAAACCCGTCCGTCGTGCGTGCGCCCTTCAGCCCGCTCCAGTTGAAATCGCCGGCGACGCCGACGACGAAGCTTTGGCCGAGGTTCCAGTTGTAGCCGGCCTCGACGCCGAGATCGACGCCGCTGCCCCTCAGCTGTTGCGAACCGTCGCCATCGATCTGCGGGATGATGGTCGGGAAAGTGGTCGCGATGTAAGACGATTCCAGCGACAAGGCCTGCCCGGCGCTGGCGAACGAGCCGCCGGCGAAGCCGCCGAGGTAGAAGCCGCCCCACGGGGACACAGGCGTCGGCGCGGCGGCCATGTCCTTGTGCGTCGGCAGATCCGCCGCCAGCGCCGGCGTGAGCGCAACGGCGATCGCAATCGCCAACGAGGCGCGCGCTAGGAATTTCATCGACTCGCCTCGACACGTAGCTCTTTGCGCGATTTAAGCGGGAATATAGATAACCGACGGTTAATCCGCCGGCCCGCAACGCAGCTTATGTTATGCCGCGCGCCCGCGGCTTCAGCGCCCCTTGCGCCGCACGCCCGCCAGCGCCCGCGCCATCGCGCCGGCGAAGGCCTCGACGTCGGCCTCGCCCGACGCCCAGCCCAGACTGACCCGGATCGCGCCCGCCGCCAGCTCCGGAGCGACGCCCATCGCCGCCAGCACATGGCTCTGCGCCACCTTGCCGGAGGAGCAGGCCGAGCCTGACGACACCGCGACGCCTTCCAGATCGAGCCGCATCAGCAGCGTCGCGGCGGCGAGGCCGGGTATGGCGAAGGCGAGCGTGTTGGGCAGCCGCGGCGCCTGCGCGCCAAACAGCGCCGCATCGGGCGCCAGCGCCTTGAGCCGCTGCTCGCAGCCGTCGCGCAGCGCGGCCAGTCGCGCCGCCTCGGCCTCGACGCCCGCCGCCGCCGCCCGCGCCGCCGCGCCGAAGCCGGCAATCCCGGCGACGTTCTCAGTGCCCGCGCGCCGCCCGCGCTCCTGCCCGCCGCCCCGCAGCAGCGGCGCCCCCACCGCCAGCCCCTCGCGCAAGCCGATGAACGCCCCCGCGCCCTTGGGGCCGCCGAACTTGTGCGCCGACAGCACCATCGCGTCGGCGCCGCGCGTGAGGGCGGCGAGCGGCAGCCGCCCGGCCGCCTGCGCCGCGTCGCACACCAACAGGCCGCCGCTGGCGTGCGCGATGTCGGCGGCTTCCGCCACCGGCTGCAAAACCCCGGTCTCGTTGTTGGCGGCCTGCAGCGCGACCAGCGCTGGCGGGCCGGCCGCGACCAGCCGGCGCAGCGCCTCCAGATCGATCCGCCCGTCCGGCGAAACCGGCGCGATCTCGACAGCCTCGGCGGCGAAGCGGTTGCCGGCAAACGCGCAAGTGTGCTCGGTGGCGCAGACCACGAGCCGGCGCAGCGGCGCAAACCCCGGCGCCGAAAGGCCGGGCGCGAGCGCGAGACACACCGCCTCCGTGCCGCCGGAGGTGAACGCTACGTTGCGCCCGGCCGCGCCGGCGAGGCCCGCGACATCGCGCCGCGCCGTCTCGACCAGCGCGCGCGCGGCGCGTCCTTCGGCATGGATGGAAGAGGGATTGCCGCAGACGTCGAACGCCTCCAGCATGGCCTGCCGCGCCTCAGGCCGCAGCGGCGCGGTGGCGTTGTAATCCAGGTAACAGCGCATATGTTTCGCCCGGAGGTTGGCGATTGCTCGGCGACCGGCGGTTTTTTTTCTTGGCGCGCCGAACGGCGGCGGCTAAGAGGCGCGACCCCTTTCCGCGTTTCCCCTAAAGGTTAAGCGCGGCGGGCGTCCGCCGCAAGCGGCTGCGGCGCCGGCGCCTTCCGCCAGCCTCCAGGAAACTGAGCCCCGCGTACGCGCGAACTGGAGCCGCGATGCCCGAAGTCTTCTTCAACGGTCCGGCCGGCCGCCTGGAGGGCCGTTTTCATCCCGCCAAGCAGCGCGGCGCGCCGATCGCCGTCGTGCTGCATCCGCACCCCCAGTTCGGCGGCACGATGAACAACCAGATCGTCTATTCGACCTACTATAGCTTCGCCGAACGCGGCTTCTCGGTGCTGCGCTTCAATTTTCGCGGCGTCGGCCGCAGCCAGGGCGCGTTCGACCATGGTCAAGGGGAGCTGTCCGACGCGGCGAGCGCGCTCGACTGGGCGCAAAGCATCAACCCGGAGGCGCGGGCCTGCTGGATCGCCGGCGTTTCGTTCGGCTCCTGGATCGGCATGCAGTTGCTGATGCGTCGGCCGGAGATCGAGGGCTTTATCTCGATCGCGCCGCCTGCCAACCGGTTCGATTTCTCGTTTCTCGCCCCGTGTCCGTCGTCGGGCCTGTTCGTCCACGGCGACAAGGACCGCGTCGCGCCGCTCAAGGAGGTTCAGGGCCTGATCGAGAAGCTGAAGACGCAGAAGGGCATCCTGATCGAGCACGCCGTCATCGCCAACGCCAACCACTTCTTCGAGGACTGCATGGAGGACTTGCAGGAGGCGGTCGGCGGCTATCTCGACAAGCGGCTCGGCATGCCCCGGCACGCGCCCTCGCCGCTGCGCAAGGATCGCAGCAAACCCGCGCCGGCGCCCGCTCCCGAGACCCCCCAGGAGTGAGCTGACGTGGCGGTCATCACCGCGAACGAGGAGCTGCGGGCCGCCTGCGCGCGGCTGGCGAAGCACCCTTACGTCGCCGTCGACACCGAATTCCATCGCGAGACGACGTTCTGGCCGATATTGTGCCTGGTCCAGCTCGCCAGCGACGAGGAGGCGTTCGCGGTCGACGCGCTCGCCCCCGGCGTCGATCTGGCGCCGGTGTTCGAGCTGATGGCCAACCACCAGGTCGTCAAAGTGTTCCACGCCGCGCGGCAGGACGTCGAGATCTTCTGGAAGCTCGCTGGAACCGTGCCGGCGCCGATGTTCGACACCCAGGTCGCGGCGATGGTGTGCGGCTATGGCGAGCAGGTCTCCTACAGCGAACTGGTGCGCTCGCTGACGCGCGCCAATGTCGACAAATCCTCGCGCTTCACCGACTGGCAGCGCCGGCCGTTGAGCGCGGCGCAGATCGAATACGCCATCGGCGACGTCACCCATCTGCGCGCCGTCTACAAGACGCTCGACGCCAAGCTCGTCGCCACCGACCGGCGCGAGTGGCTCGACGACGAGATGAAGGTGCTGACCTCGCCCGCCACCTACGAGCAGCATCCCGAGCGCGCCTGGGAGCGGTTCCAGACCCGCGCGCGCAAGGCTCGCGATCTCGCGGTGTTGATGGAGCTGTGCGCCTGGCGCGAATCGGAGGCGCAGAGCCGCGACGTGCCGCGCGCGCGGGTGCTGAAGGACGACGCGCTGGTCGAGATCGCGTTCGCCGCGCCACGCACGCTGGCCGAACTCGGCGCGTTACGCGCGGCGCCGCGCGGCCTGGAGCGCTCGCGCGCGGCCGAGGAGGTTTTGGCTGCGGTCGAGCGCGGTCTGGCGCGCGACCCCAAGACGCTGCCCAAGCTCGACCACACCCGCCGCGGCGGCGGCGCGGCGACGGTGGAGCTGCTGAAGGTGCTGCTGCGGCAGGCGAGCGAGGAGAGCGGCGTCGCCGCGCGGATGATCGCCACGACCGAGGATCTGGAGGCGATCGCCCGCTCGGACCGCGCGACCGTTCCGGCCTTGCAGGGCTGGCGGCGCAAGCTGTTCGGCGCGCGGGCGCTGGAGCTGAAGCACGGCAAGCTGGCGCTGACCGTCGAGCACGGCAAGGTCGTCATGCTGGAATGGCAGGAGCAGCAGGCGCCGGTCTAAAGCTGAGTTACTGCGCCTTCGCGCGCTTGATCTTGCGCTTTGGCCGCGCGAGCGCCCCGACGTCGAGATCGCGCAGCAGCGCCGCCAATCCCGGTTCCTCGACCCTCTCGGCGGCCTCGTCTAGCGGGCGCCACTGCGCCGTGCGCTGCCCCTTCTCGCGGTAGGAGCTGAGCTGCTTTTCGTAGTGCAGCACATAGACTTCGACCCGGATGAAATCGAACTGCGCCGCCCTGCGTTTGAAGTACGAAAACTCCCCGATCGGGTGCTTCTCGGTCCGGCCGATAACGCCTGCTTCTTCCTTGGCCTCCTGCGCCGCGGCGGCCCAGTTCTTCTTGCCCCGCATCGGCCAGCCCTTGGGGATGACCCAGCGCTTGCGCTCGCGCGAGGTCAGCAGCAGCACCTCGGGCTGGCCGTCGACAAAGCGGATCGGCAGCGCGCCGACCTGACGAAGCGCCGCGGGTTCCGTTGTGGAATAAGGCCAGTCGCCGGGTTTCACGTTCATTTGCTGGGCTATGGGCCTGGATCTCTTCGTATGGGGCCGAACCGGTCGCCAAGGTTATACCCTGGCGCGGGGGTTACAAGGGCTAACGCCGCGCCAGCAACAGTTGTTCGATCTCGCGGCCGCCGCAATAGCTTTGGTTGGCGGCGCCGCCGATTTGCGCCATCTTCGCATCCACGGCTCGCCGACATTGAGGAACGGGCCGGCCGGACGAACCCAAACGCTGAGACCGCCGCCTTGTTCGCCCGCCCTGAGACCGCCGGGAACCCCACCCGTCGCGCGCTCGTTCCCGCTGGCGACAACCCGTCGGGGCGGATGCGCAATCCCGTTCGTCCACCCCGCGGGCTCGCGGGCCCAAGCCATGCGCCTCGTCTACGCCGACCGTTCCCTTCCCGGCATCCGCCGCGTCGCGCAGGACGACGGCTTCCGCTATCTCTCGCCGCGCGGCGGTCCGCTGGTCGGCGCGCGCGCGCTCAAGCGCATCGGCGAACTCGTCATCCCCCCGGCCTGGACCGACGTCTGGATCTCGCCCAACCCGGCCGCGCACATCCAGGCGACCGGGATCGACGCCAAGGGGCGGCTGCAATATCTCTACCATCCGCTGTTCCGCCAGACCCAGGAGGCGACGAAGTTCTCCAAGCTGATCCGCTTCGCGCAATGCCTGCCCAAGCTGCGCGAGGCGGTAGCGCGCGACATGGCGCTCACAGGCATCCCGCGCGAGCGGGCGCTGGCGACGCTGGCGTATCTCCTGGAGACGACGCTGATCCGCATCGGCAACGACGCCTATGCGCGCCAGAACGAGAGTTTTGGACTTTCGACCTTGTCGCCTAGTCACGTCGTCGTCGAGGGCGCGACGCTCACCTTCGAGTTCACCGGCAAGAGCGCGAAGAAATGGCGCGTGACGCTTCGCGACCGCCGCGCCGCCGCCGTCATGCGCGCCTGCCAGGAGCTTCCGGGCCAGAAGCTGTTCCAGTATCTCGACGACGAGGGCCGACGCCACGCGGTCGCGTCGTCGGACGTCAACGCCTATCTGCGCGCGGCCTCGGGGCGGCGCATCTCGGCCAAGGATTTCCGCACCTGGTCGGGCACGCTGATCTGCGCCGTCGCGCTCTCCAAGCAGCCGCCGCCGCCCTCGCCGCGCCAGCTGAAGCGGCAGGCGATGCAGGCCCTGCGCGAGGCCGCCAGGGCGCTCGGCAACACACCGGCCGTGTGCCGGTCGAGCTATGTCCACCCCGGCGTATGGCAGGCGCATAGCAGCGGCGAGTTGCACCTGCAGATGACGCTCGCCGAGCGCCGCGAGACGGCGCCGGGCCGGCTCAAGCCGCATGAGGAGGCGCTGCTGCGGCTGCTGCGCCGGCTCGAACGGGCCGCCAAGGCGGCCGGCAAGACAGCCCTGCTCGCCGCCGCGGCCAAGCCGGCGCGGGCGCTCAAGTCTGCTGCGGAAGTCTCGGCGGCGCCGCTCTGACGCTCGGGTCCTCGCCGATCAGCCGGGCAAGCAGCGACTGGCGCCGCATCGCCATCGCCACGAGCAGCGACAGCGGCAGCGTCACTCCGAACACGATCGCCGCCTTGAACAAGGCCGGCGCCGCCACGCCCGTCAGCGCGTATTGCAGCCACACCACCGGCGCGTAGTGGACGACGAAAATGCCGAGCGAGTTGCGCGATAGCAGCTCCAGCCAGCGGATGCGCTGGGCGCAGAACCGCGTCGCGACCGCAATCAGCAGCATCACCCCGGCGACGCTGGCGCCGACATAGGCGAGCGCCGACGCCATCCGCATCGCCATCGGCGCGAAATCGGGAAAGTTGAGCACCACCCCGGTCAGCCCCATCCAAAGGAACAGGCACGCCGGCGAGATCACGCCGAGCCGGCGCCATTGCACGCCGAGCTTGCCGTCGGGCGCCAACAACCCCTCGCCCAAGCCCGCCGCGCCGACCCCCAAGCCGGCGAAGAAATAGACGCCGTACAGCAGCGGCCGCGAGATCTGGAACGAGAACGGCCCGCGCTCGAACCAGTCGAACGGCCCATAGGCCAGCGTCAACGGCAGATAGGCGAGGAAGGCGGCCAGCGTCAGCGCGGCGAGGAAGCGTTGCGGCCGCAGCCGCGCGTCCGCCGCCAGATCCGCCAACGCGTCGAGGAAGCGCGGCGCCAGCGCGTAGAGCGCCGCCGCCGTGAGCGATATCGCCGTCAGCAGCCACAGGAACCACGTCGGCCCGTTGGGCAGGAACGGCAGGTTGCAATAGGCGGCGAGATAGTCGGCGAGGCCGGCTCGCGGGTTCAGCCGATGGAACACGGGATAGATCGCGACCGGCATCAGCGCCAGCGTCGAGAACAGGAACGGCAGGCCGAGCCGCCACAGCCGGTCGAGCGCGAAGCGCGTCGCGCCCTTGCGCCGCAGGCTCGGCGCGACGAACAGGCCCGACATGAAGAACATCAGCGCCATCACATGCACGTCCTCCCACGCGCAATAGAGGTCGAAGCCGTAAAAGCGGCGCTCGTCGACGATCGGAAAGGCGAGCCAGAGAAACGGCGGCTGGTCGAAACTCGCCGGCGGCGCCGGCGTCGAGCCGAGATAGGCGAGGCAGGCGTGGAACGACACCAGGATCAGGATGAATACGCCGCGCAGATTGGCGATCGCCAGGCTCGCGTGCGCGTAGGCGGCGGAATTCGTCGCCCTCATCATGCCCGACATTCCTTCCGCCCCCGTGCGTTTCCTGCTTCTCGCCTTTAAGGGGGGTTGGCGCGGAAATGAAGCCCGCCGCCGGGAAAGCCCGGTTGACGAGCGGGCGTGAAGCGTCGCATGTCGCGTCCATTATTGGGGAAAACGCGCATGACTTTGCGACTCGCGATCGTCAACAAGGCCTATTCCTCCTGGTCGCTCAGGCCGTGGCTGCTGATGAGGCATTTCGGGATCGGTTTCGTCGAGACCGTCATCCCGATGGGCCAGCCCGACACGCGGGCGCGCATCCTCGAGATCTCCCCGACCGGCAAATGCCCGGCGCTGATCGACGGCGACATCCTGGTGTGGGAATCGCTGGCGATCATCGAATATCTCTCCGAGACTTTGCCTCAGCTTGCGATCTGGCCGCGCGACAGGGCGGCCAGGGCGCACGCGCGCGCGCTCAGCAACGAGATGCACGGCGGCTTCCAGGCCTTGCGCAACCATTGCCCGACCCAGTTCCTGCGCCCGGTCGGCAAAATCGCGTTAACCCCCGACGTAGAGGCCGACGTCGCCCGCATCGAGGCGGCGTGGTCTGAGGCGCGGACGCGGTTCGGGTCCAGCGGGAAATTCTTGTTCGGCGAATTTTGTGCGGCCGACGCGATGTTTGCGCCTGTGGTTAACCGGTTTCACGTTTACGACATCGCGATTGGCCAGGAAACCCGCGCATATATGAATGCAATCATGAGCCTGCCGGCCTGGGAAGCCTGGATCGCCGGCGCGGAGGAGGAACCGTGGCGAATCGACAGCTACGACCGGGTCTGAGCGACCGCCGGCCGCCCGGCCAGCGTCGACTTCTCAGCCCGCTTCGCGGCGCCGGACTAGGTCTCCGAATTGCTTCGCGATTTGCTGCGAATCCCAACGGATATACGATATTTCGTCGCAAGTCGGGCCTCGTTTCTATGGCTGGAAAGTCCAGTCCGGTCGTCGTCGGCGTCCGCCCTGACGAAAGGTCGTCGCCAACAATCCTGCGATCGTATCTTCGCGCCAAAGCAACGTCGTCGAGGCCGCGAAATCGCGGACATGTTTGTCAACTGCAGGCGCTGCCGGCCGGATGTCCGAGCGAAAAAATCGCCGTCGCCGCGGCTTGTCAATTCGTTACTTTCCGTTGCGTAACAGTTGCGTTGATAAAGCGAACACTTGCGTATCGCAGCGGTAATTTGATTACTTTTGTTAGGTAAGGTCAAAGCAACAGGGGGACCGAATGACCATCATCCGCTTGGCGCCGAGGCCGGAGGGCCGCGCCGACGAAGACAACGCCGCCCGCTGGCGCGACGCGCTCGAGGAGCTGCAACGCCGCCGGGCTCACGTCGCCCAGGGCGGCGGCGAAAAGGCGCGCGAGCGCCACCTTTCGCGCGGCAAGCTGATGGCGCGCGAGCGCATCGCCAAGCTGCTCGATCCCGCCGCGCCGTTCCTGGAGATCGGCGCGCTGGCGGCGTTCGGCATGTACGAGGGCGACGTGCACGGCGCGGGGTTGGTGACCGGAATCGGCCGCGTCGCCGGCCGCGAGGTCATGATCGTGGCCAACGACCCCACCATCAAGGGCGGCGCCTATTATCCGATGACAGTCAAGAAGCACCTGCGCGCGCAGGAGATCGCGCTCGAGAACCGGCTGCCCTGCGTCTATCTCGTCGATTCCGGCGGCGCCAACCTGCCGCATCAGGCCGACGTGTTCCCCGACCGCGAGCATTTCGGCCGCATTTTCTACAACCAGGCGCGCATGTCGTCGGAGGCGATCCCGCAGATCGCCGTGGTGATGGGCTCCTGCACGGCAGGGGGCGCCTATGTGCCGGCGATGTCGGACGAGACCATCATCGTCGCCAACCAGGGCACGATCTTTCTCGGCGGCCCGCCGCTGGTCAAGGCCGCCACCGGCGAGACCGTCACGGCCGAAGAGCTCGGCGGCGGCGATCTGCACACCCGCGTCTCCGGCGTCGCCGACAGCCTCGCGCGCGACGACGCCCATGCGCTGGCGCTCGCCCGCCGCGCGGTGGCCAATGTCGGCCGCCGCGCCAAGGCGCCCGCCGACATCGCGCCGGCGCGGGAGCCGCTGTATCCCGCCGAAAGCCTGACTGACGTCGTGCCGATGGATCTGCGCCGCCAGTACGACGTGCGCGAGATCCTCGCCCGGCTGCTCGACGGCTCCGAGTTCGACGAGTTCAAGGCGCGCTACGGCGCGACGCTGGTCACCGGCTTCGGCCGCCTCAACGGCATGCTGATCGGCGTCGTCGCCAACAACGGCATCCTGTTCTCCGAGAGCGCGCTCAAGGGCGCGCATTTCGTCGAGCTCTGCGCCCAGCGCGGCGTGCCGCTGTTGTTCATGCAAAACATCTCCGGCTTCATGGTCGGACAGAAATACGAGGCCGGCGGCATCGCCAAGGACGGCGCCAAGCTCGTCACCGCGGTCGCCTGCGCTCGTGTGCCGAAGATCACGCTGATCGTCGGCGGCTCCTTCGGGGCTGGCAATTACGGCATGTGCGGGCGCGCGTATTCGCCGCGCTTCCTGTTCATGTGGCCGAACGCCCGCATCTCGGTGATGGGCGGCGAACAGGCCGCGAGCGTGCTCGCGACGCTGCGCCGCGACGCCGTGGAGGCGCAAGGCCGCAGCTTCGGCCCCGAAGACGAGGAGGCGTTCAAGGCGCCGATCCGCGCTTCCTATGAGGCCGAAGGCTCCCCCTACTACGCAACCGCACGCCTTTGGGACGACGGCGTCATCGCGCCCGCCGAAACCCGCCGCGTGCTCTCCCTGGCCTTTGCGGCCTGTCTATACGCCCCGGTCGAGCCAACTCGCTTCGGGGTGTTCCGGATGTGAGGACAGCAATGTCATTGCCGAGTTTCCAGCAACTGATGCTTCCGACGCTGGCCGTCGTGAGCCAGAAGCACGAGGAAACGCCACTCTCGCGCATCGAGGAGGAGCTCGCCAAATCGTTGAACCTCTCCGCCGAGGAGCGCGGGCGTCTCGTCCCTAGCGGCCAGCAGACCTTGTTGGCCAACCGGCTCAACTGGGCGCGCTGCTATCTGGTCAAGGCCGGGCTGGTCGAGCCGACGCGGCGCGGCTATGTGCGCGCCACGACACGCGGTCGCGACGTGATCGCCGAGGGCGTCGGCTCGATCGACGCCGATTACCTCGCCCGCTATCCCGAATTCCGCGATTGGCGCGATCGTTATCCCACCGCCCCCGCCGAGGAATGTGAGGCGCCGGAGCGGCCGGAGGAGCGCATCTCCGCCAGCTACGACGAGTTGCAGGCGGCGCTGACGCGCGAGCTGGTCACGCGGGTGCAGGCGCTGTCGCCGGCCTTCTTCGAGCGGCTGATCGTCGAGCTGCTGTGCCGCATGGGTTACGGCGGCGGCAAGCTGGAGATGGGCATGACGCTGGGGCGCACCGGCGACGGCGGCGTCGACGGCGTCATCAATGAGGACGCGCTCGGCCTCGACGTCGTCTATGTCCAGGCCAAGCGGTTCGCACAGGAGCGCTGCGTGCCGATCCGCGAGGTGCGCGATTTCGTCGGCGGCCTGGAGGGCCACCACGCCAGCAAGGGCGTGTTCGTGACCACCTCCTACTTCCCCTCGACGGCCTACGATTTCGTGACCCGCCTGTCCAAGCGCGTCGCGCTGATCGACGGGGCCGAGCTGGCGAAGCTGATGATGCGCCACTGCGTCGGGGTCAGGGTGACCGAGGTCTATCAGTTGAAGCGGCTCGACGAGGGCTTCTTCGTCGAGTAGCGCCGCCCAAACAAAAACCCTCCGCGACCAGGGATCGCGGAGGGCTTGAGCCGGGGTTTAAGCGGTCAGTTCGACAGCGCCGCCTGCTGCGTGACCGTGTTGAACAGAGTGCTCAACGCCGCGCCGATGTTGTCGCCGAAGGTGACCTGGTTGAAGAGATTCGGCGAAGCGCAGGCCTGCAGATTGGTGGCGATGGTGGACTGGAACGGCGCGATCCAGCTATTGTACCAGGTGTTGCTCGTCACCGGCAGATACTGGGTGTAGAGGACGGCGATCTTGATGCCTCTGTTCTTGATCGTCGTGCACAGCGCCGTGTTGATCGGCGCCTGGCAGCGCCCATTCGTCAGCGGCTGCGAGCATGTGCTCGTCGCCTCGTCCTCGACGCCGTCGGTAACGAAGAACAGCACCTCCTGCGGCGTATCGCCGGTCTGATTGGTGCCGTTGCCGGGGGTGACCATGGTCTTGTTGATGTCGCCGAGCGCGTTGTCGAAGTTGGTCTCGACGTCGCCGACGCCGCCGGACGCCGTGCACGCGGCGGTGCTGCAGACGTTGTTGTTGGAGTACATCTCCATCACGCCGAAGCTCGACGAGTTCGTGGCCCAGCTGCTAATGTAGTTCGACGTCAGCGCCATAACGCGCGTGTTGGTGACGCCGATCTGCCATGACGAATCCATCGAGTAGGCGGCGAACTGATAGACCGGCGGCGTCGCGTAGAGGCCGGAGTTGTGGTAGTTGTTCGCCGTCGTCATCAGCGTCGAGATGCCGGCCGACAGCTCGTCGAGCCGCAGCGGGATGCTGGAGTTGCGCGCCATCGCGTAGTTGTCCATCTGCGATTTGGCGGTGTATTTGCTGGTGTAAGAGTTGTTGATCGTCGTCGTGCAGTAGGGATCTGCGGTGCAATAGGCCTTCAGGTTCGCCACCGACCCCTTGCCCGTGCCGGAGCCTGTCGTGCAGGCCGGGAATTGCGGCGAAGTCCCGTCGGTGCAGAGGTTGAACATGGTGTCGCCGGCGCTGGCGGAGTTGACCGCGGCCTCATGGCAGGCGAAGGCGCAGCCGTTGCCCATGTTTTGCATCGAGGTCAGGCCGGCCGAAGTCGAGGGCAGCGACATCGAGGGCGAGTTGTCGAGCAGCAGATAGAAATTGATGTTGGGCGGAATCGAGGCCTGCGCGGTCGAAGAGCCGCTTACGGTCATCGAACTCTGGCCGAGAAAGCCGCCCAGGATGGTGTTGGTCTGCGCGCTGTAGGTGAACAGAACCTGGCGGCTGCCCAGGCCGTTGGGATCGGTGACTTTGGCGGTGCGGGACGTCTGGCCCACAACCAGCGAGCCGATCGAGTCGGCGCGCGCGTCGAACACCGCATACGCCGCAGTCTGCGCCTGGGTGTCGGTCTGCGCCATCATCGCCGGCGTCAGCGCCGCCAGCGCCGCCGCGTCGGCGGCGGCGTTCAGCTTGGTCTTGACGATGCTGGCGTTGGAGAAGTCGATGGCGACCGCCAAGCCGAGCACCAGGATGGGGGCGCCCAGGGCGAACATCATGGCCGCATTGCCTTTGCGGGCCTCGCCGAACTTGCGCAGTCGCTCTTTCATGAACGTGGGCATTTGCTGTCACTCCGTCGCATAGCAATTTGGTTTCAATTGTAGATCAGACGCGCTCCCGCGCCGTCAGCACTGCGTTTGCGCGCCTGGCACGGTGATCTGGGTCGCATTGCGGATCGTCAGCACTTCCGTCGAGGAAAATGTGATCGGCGACAGGTTGAACGATACGCCGAACGGCTGGTAGGTGTAAGTGACCTGACCGTAGACCATATAGGTCGCGCCCGATGCGTAGTAGGAAGCGTCGAGCGTGATCGTCGTGCCGCAGGCCAGCGCGACGCCGTTGTTATAGCCCTCGCTCCAGACCACCGACGCCGTGTGGGCGGTCGAGTTGAGCTTGAGCTCGGTCATGACGACCGTGAGGTTCGTCGCGTCGTTCGGATACATCACCAACTGGCCGAGCGCGAGATCGGCGTCAATCCCAGTGGAGGCGATCTGCTCGGCGTTGGCGATGGTGGGGTCTTGACTGTAAGGCGTGCGGGACACCATGTCGGTCACGATATGCGCGGTCGTCACCGTCTTGTGGTAGACCGAAATTCCCTGGCCGCCCGCGAAGGCGAGCGACAGAAACGCCAGCGCCACCGGCGCCAGGAACGCAAACTCGACCGCGGCTACGCCATTGTTGTCGGCGAGCGACCGTGTTGCGCAACTCAGGAGGGAGCGAAAGGGATCAGCCATTGTTCGCCACGCAGTTGGTTGTACTGATGCTGCTGATGCAGGGCTCTTTGTAGAAGATCTCGACCGCGCTCAACAGGCGGGAGGAAGTGGATGACAGGATCATCCCGAGCGGTCCGGCGATGACCGGCCATTGGTACATGACCAGCAGCCGCATCTTGTCGTTGGCGGCGCCGCTGTTGAACACCGGCGCCTTGGTCAAGGCCCCCGTTGTCGGGTTGATCTGCGGCTGGTACTGGGCCAGGCAGTTTGAAAGGGTCGCGCCCGTGCCGGTGCAGTTATTGATCGGCTGCAAGTCGATCATCAGATTGCTGCAAGTGAACATCCCGGTGATGTTGGCGCACATCTGCGTTTGGAAGGCCGCAGCGTTGAGATTGTAGTCCTCGTTGGTGAGCACGGTGCGCATCGCCGCCTCGGTCTCAGCCTCCAGATAGGACTGGGCGACGTAGATCGTCGATATCTGCAGCGCGGCGAGCATGATGGCGAGGATCGCCGGCGCGACGAAGGCGAATTCGATCGCTGTCACGCCTCGCGCGCAGGCCGAAAAGCGGGCAAGCCGCGCCCGGGCGGAACAGTTGCTGAGCAATGGGAGCTTGGCGCGCATGACGTCAATCCGTGAGGTAACCGTAACGGTAGGCGCCGAGACTTAAGAAAGAGATTATCCGATTGCATAAACATCGATGCAATTCGTGTTTTGTATGGTTAATCAGCGGCCTGCGAGCGATTACCGCGCAGATTCGCTATATCGTCCCCTGCGGCAGGCGAAGACAGAAGGCGGCGATCTCGCCCGCCGTCGTCAACCAAACCTCCTCGCGCCGCGCCGCGATGTGGCGCAACGCGCGCCGGAGATGGCGCAGCCGGTGCGGCTGCCCGACAATATAGCTATGCAACGCGACGCCCATCACCAGCGGCGCCTGTTGCGACAGCGCGCGCATTTCGTCGAAGCCGTCGATGACGGCGTCGGCGAATTCGGCGCCGCTCGCCGCCCGCGCGACAATCATCGGAATGTCGTTTAGCTCCTGCGGATAGGGCACGGCCAGCAACCGCCCGCCGCCGCGCGTGCGCAGCAAGACCGGCTGCTCGTCCATCGCCCAATCGAGGCAATAGCCATAGCCGGCCTCGGCGAGCAGGTCCGGCGTGACGCGCGATTGCGAGATCCACGGCCCGAGCCAGCCCGCCGGCGCGCGCCCCTCCTCTTGCGTCATCCGCGCGGTGACCTCGGCGATGACGGCGGCTTCCTCCGCCTCGCTCATCGCGCCTTGCGCTTCGGAATTGGTGCGGCCATGCGCGACGATCTCGTCGCCGCGGCTGCGGAACGCGGCGATCAACTCGGGCGCCTCATCGTAAAGCCATGTGTTGACCAGCACGCTCGCCGGCAGGCCGCATTCTTCGAAGGCGTCGCGCAGCCGCCAGCCGCCGACGCGGTTGCCGTAATCGCGCCAGGCGTAATTGAGCACGTCGGGCTCGCCGAGCGCGGGGACGAGCTTGGCGCCGAGCCCCTCGCCGAACGAGAAGGTCTCCAGGTTGAGCCCGAAATAGACCGCCAGCCGCTTGCCGCCGGGCCAATCGTAGATCGGCCGGGCCGGCAGCGCGCTGTAATCGTAGCGGCCGTGGCCGGCGCGTCTCACTTGCCGAGCGCCGCGACCAGCGCCGCGCCGATGCGGGCGATCGCCGCATTGCGCGCGTCCAGGCTCGCCGTCGTCTCGGCGAGATAGATCGCCACGACGACAGGCGCCCGCCCCGGCGGCCAGATCACGGCGACGACGCCGCGCGAGCCGTGGCCGCCGGCGCCGGACTTGTCGGCGATGCGCCAGCCCGCCGGCAGCGCCGCGCGCAGCAGCGGCCCGGCGACCTTGTCGTCGGCCATCCATTGCGTGAGCCGCTCGCGCGAGGCGGCTTTGAGCGCGTCGCCGAGCAGCAGCTTTTGCAGATCGGCGACGGCGGCGGCGGGCGTCGTGGTGTCGCGCGGATCGCCGGGCGCGCTTTCGTTGAGCGTCGGCTCGGTGCGGTCGAGCCGGCTGCTCGCGTCGCCGAGCCAGCGCAAGAACCGCGTCACCCCGCCGGGGCCGCCGAGCGCGGCGAGCACGCAATTGGCGGCGGTGTTGTCGCTGACGCCGAGGGCGGCGGCGCAGAGATCGGCCAGCGACATCGAACCCGGCGCGACGTGGCCCTGCGTGATCGGCGAATATTCGACCAGGTCGCCGGCCGAGATGACGACGCGCGTTTCCAGCGACGCCTCGCCGCGGTCGACGCGCGCCAGCAGCGCGGCGCAGGCGAACGCCTTGTGGGTAGAGTCGAGCGGGAAGCGCTCGTCGCCGCGATAGCTCCAGCGCGCGCCGTCGCCCGTATCGATCACCGCGGCGCCGACCCGCGCGGGCGCCGCCTCCTCGGCGCGCGCGGCCGCATCGAGCGCGGCGTTGTCGAGCGCGCGCGACGGGGAGGCGCAGAAAACCGCCGCCAGCGCCGCCGACCCAAGGACGAGCGCCTTCGCTCCGCCGCGCCCGCCGTCAGCGCCCATGGAAATATCCTACCCCGAAGACGACGCCGACGATAATCGCGGCGGACAATCCCAGGGTGGCCAGGAGCGTCACGGCGACGACCATGCCCGGCCCGGGGCCGACGTCGATGCGGTAGGGGTCGATCGCCCGCCCGCGATCGCCGTCTCGCGCGCTGGCCGGACGCTTCAGCCGCATGCGGGCGTTGTCGAATTTCTCCAGCAGGCTCCAGCCCGCTTGCGCCTCCTCGGCGAGCGTCGCGCGAACGAACGCGGGATCGCGGAATTTCCCCGTCGCCGAACGCAGGATCTTGAATTCCCAGTTCCCCGCGAGATCCTCGCGCGAATACGGGGTCATGCTCTCCTCCTCGGCCTGCTGCGCCCGGACGACGGCGGCTGCGGCTACGGCTGCGGCTGCGGACAAAGCCGTCTCCCTCCTTGCGCCATCGCTGCGCGGTTCTAGCCGAGCGCGAAGCCGCGGGTAAGTGTTTGCTCCGCTCTCACCGCCAGTCGCCGAAGCGGGCCTGGATCAGCGCCAGCGCCGCCACCGCCGCGGTGTCGGCGCGCAGGATGCGCGGCCCGAGGCTCAGCCGCAGCACATTCGGCAGCCGCCCGATCGCCGCGCGCTCCTCGTCGGTGAAGCCGCCCTCGGGGCCGATCAGCAGGGCGACCTCCGTCGCGTCGGGCGCGGCGCTGAGCGCGTCGAGCGGATTGGCGACGGGCGCCTCCTCGTCGCAGAACACCATGAGCCGCCCGGCCGGCCAGTCGGCGAGCGCGCGCTCGAGCGGCTGGGCGGCGCAGATTTCCGGTCGCCAGATGATTCCGCATTGCTCGCACGCCTCGCGCGCGTTGGCCTCCAGCCGCTCCAGATTGAGGCGGCCCCCCTGGGTGCGCCGGGTGATGACCGGGCGCAGCGAGCGCGCCCCCATCTCGACCGCCTTCTGCGCCATATAGTCGAGCCGCGCGTGCTTGAGCGGCGCGAACAGGTAGTCGACCGGCGGCGCGAACTCCTGCTCGCGGGTCCGCTCGGTGAGGATCAGCGCGGCGCGCTTGCGCTCGCCCTCCAGCCTCGCCGCGAACTCCCCGTCGCGGCCGTTGAACAGCAGCGCGCGCGCCCCGGCCTTCAGCCGCAGCACGTTGACGAGATAGTTCGCCTGCTCCGGACGAAGGGCGACCGCCCGGCCGACGGCGAGATCGTCGTCAACGCAAAGGCGCGGGGTGGTGAAATCGGTGCGAGCCATTGTGGCCGGGCCTGTAACACGCGCCGGCTGTGGCGCGAACTGGGCCGCATGCGCACGCTCCTCGCTCTCGTCCTTGTCCTCATCGCCGCGCCCGCCGCCGCGGACGCCGCGCATCCCGCCGTGGTCGAGCTATACCAGAGCCAGGGCTGCTCGGATTGCCCGCCGGCCGACGCGGCGCTTGGCCGTTACGCCGACCGGCCCGACTGGATCGCGCTCACCTTCTCGGTCACCTATTGGGACCGGCTCGGCTGGAAGGACAGTTTCGGCCGCCCCGAGTTCACCGAGCGGCAATACGCCTATGCGCGCGCGCTCGGCGTCGGCGTCTATACGCCGCAAGTCGTCGTCAACGGACGCGCGGCGGGCGTCGGCGACACGGTGGCGGAGGTCGAGGCGTTGGCCGCGAAGACCGACCGCGGCGCGTCGGGGCCGGCGCTGGCGTTCGAAGGCGAGGCGGTGACGGTCGGACGGGGCGCAGCGCCGGAAGGCGGCGCGGAGGTCTGGCTCGCGTTGTACGAGCCGCGCCCCGCCGATGTCGTGGTCGCGCGCGGCGAAAACGCCGGGCGCACGCTGGCGCATCGCAATGTCGTCAGGCGGCTGGTGCGGCTCGGCGAGTGGAATGGCGCCGCCGCCCGGTTCGCGCTGCCCGCGCCGGACGGGCTGGCGCGCGCCGTCATCGTGCAACGGCGCGGGGCGGGGCCGATCCTGGCTGCGGCGCGAGGCTAGCGGCGCGGCCGGTTCCGCGCCGCCTTTCCGTCAGCCGCCCTTAGTCAGAAGCGAGAGCGCCGACTGAACGGCGCCGGAGCTTTTGCCGGCGGCCGAAGCGGCGCTGACGCGCTTGTAATCGCCATCGGCGTCTTTGACCTTGGAATAGCCGGCGGCCTTCACTTTCGAGTCGCCGTCGGAGGCGACGGTAGTCGTCGCGGCGACGCTGGGTTTGGCGACCGCAGCCTGTGCGCTCACTCCGGACGAGAAGGCAGAGACAGACATATCTTTCTCCAAATTGTTCAGGGGATGCGTCGGGCGGACGCGCGGTGAGCAGGGGGAGGGGACATGCCGGCGGCAAGCCGGCGATCTGGAGCGGCCTCATGCCTCTGTCGAACGCAAGTCGGCGCCGGCAGTCCATGCCACGGTGCTAGCCGGCATTGGTGAATAATCTCTTCTTCGCTCTGGAGTTTGTCGGACGCCGTCAGCGGCGCGGCCGCACCGCGGGCGACGCGGCCGGGCGGGCGCTCTCGAGCGCGCTCAGTCCAGGCTCTGCGTCGCGTCCAGCCTGCTCGCCTCGCCCTCGGCCTCGAGGTTTCGTCGCAGCGTCGCAAGGACCCGGTGAAACACGGCGACGTCGTCCGCCGAGAGCCCGTCCGCAAGCGCGTTGAGCCAGGGCGTCGCGAGTCGCATCGCCGCCTCGAAAGCCTGCCTTCCCTTTTGCGTGAGGACGACGAACTGCGCCCTGCGGTGATGCGGGTTGGCGGCGAATTCGACCAGCCCTTCGGCGTTGAGGTCGTTGACGATCCGCTGCACGTTCTGGCGATTGGCGCCCATGTCGCGCGCCAGCCATGCGACCGGCTCCGGGCGCTGCGCCGCCGTTATGGCGCCGAGGATCTGCCAGCGCGCGCTGGTCAGCCCGAGCTGCGCGACCAGCCGGTCGCCCGCCGCCAGCATCAGGCTGGTGGCGCGGAAAAGATTGAGGCTGGCGGCGCTGAGCGCAGCGCCTGCCGGAGTCGGCTCGGTCGCATCCATGCGCCTTCTAAGCCACATTGACATCGTCATGTCAATGTGAGATAGGCGCTCAGTTATCTTGACATCATACAACCATAAGGGATGCATAGGGTCATGATCAAGCGAGTTCATTCCCTTGCCGGCGCGCTGGCGATGCTCGTCATCGCGACCTTCTGGCTGTCGACGGCGCTGAGCGAGCTGTTCGGCTCGCGGGCGATGGTGATTGCGGTCAAGACCGCGATCCCCTGGGGCTTTTGGCTGCTGATCCCGGCGCTGGCGACGGCGGGGGCGTCGGGCTTCGCGCTGGCGAACGGCCGCCGCGCCGGGCTGATCGGCGCCAAGCTCAAGCGCATGCGCTATATCGCCGGCAACGGACTGCTGGTGCTGATCCCCTCGGCGCTGTACCTCGCCGCCAAGGCGCGGGCCGGCGAGTTCGACAGCGGCTTCACCCTCGTGCAGGCGGTCGAATTGATTGCGGGGACGGTCAATCTGACGCTGCTCGGCGCCAACATGCGCGACGGCCTTGCCCTGCGCAGCCGGCTGGCGCAGAAGCCGGCCGCCGCCGAACGTTGACGACCCCGGCGCAGGCGTCGCCTTGCTCTTTCCCCCGGGATTCGTCATAGGCCCGTCACGCGAATCCAAAGAGCCGCCCCTATGCGCCTGTCCCGCTATTTCCTGCCCATCCTCAAGGAGACGCCGAAAGAGGCGGAGATCGTCTCGCATCGGCTGATGCTGCGCGCCGGCATGATCCGCCAGGAGGCCGCCGGCATCTACGCCTGGCTGCCGCTCGGCCTGCGCGTGTTGAAGAAGATCGAGGCCGTCGTGCGCGAGGAGCAGAACCGCGCCGGCGCGATCGAACTGCTGATGCCGACGATCCAATCCGCCGACCTCTGGCGCGAATCCGGCCGTTACGACGATTACGGCAAGGAGATGCTGCGCATTCGGGACCGGCACGAGCGCGACATGCTGTTCGGCCCGACCAACGAGGAGATGATCACCGAGATCTTCCGCGCCTCGGTGCGCTCCTACAAGGATCTCCCGCTCAATCTCTACCACATCCAGTGGAAGTTCCGCGACGAGGTCAGGCCGCGCTTCGGCGTCATGCGTTCGCGCGAGTTCCTGATGAAGGACGCCTATTCGTTCGATATCGACGCCGACGGCGCGCGCCATTCTTACATGAAGATGTTCGCGGCTTACTTGCGCACCTTCTCCCGCTTCGGCCTGACCGCGATTCCGATGGTCGCCGACACCGGCCCGATCGGCGGCGACCTCTCCCACGAGTTCATCATCCTCGCCTCGACCGGCGAGAGCGAGGTCTACTGCCACAAGGACTACCTGCAGCTTTCCGCCCCGCCGCAGGATATCGACTTCGACGATCGCGCCGCGATGGAGGGCGTGTTCAAGACCTGGACGTCAGCCTATTCCGCGACCTCCGAGAAGCACGACGAGGCCGCCTTCAACGCCATTCCCGAGGCCGACCGCATCTCCGCCCGCGGCATCGAGGTCGGCCACATCTTCTACTTCGGCACGAAATACGCGAAGCCGATGAAGGCGGTGGTCAACGGTCCCGACGGCAAGGAGCACACGGTCCACATGGGCTCCTACGGCATCGGCCCGAGCCGGCTCGCCGCGGCCCTTATCGAGGCCGGCCACGACGACGCCGGCATGATCTGGCCTGAGGCCGCTGCGCCGTTCGATGTCGGCGTGATCAACCTCAAGGTCGGCGACGCCGCCTGCGACGGCGCCTGCGCCCGGGTCATCGCCGCGCTGGGCAAGGCCGGCAAGGACGCGCTGTACGACGACCGCGACGAGCGGCCGGGCGCGAAATTCGCCACCATGGACCTGATCGGCCTTCCTCACCAGGTCATCGTCGGCCCCAAGGGGCTTGCCGACGGCAAGGTCGAGTTGAAGAACCGCCGCACGGGCGAACGCGAGACCGTGTCGGTGGAGGCGGCGATCGCCAAGCTGGGCGGAACGGCATGATGCTGGCGCGAAGGCCGTCATGGCCGGGCTTGTCCCTGATATCCAGGTCGCGCCGCGCCGCCGTCTTAGCGGGACCAAGCGCATCTCTCCCCCGCGGGGATGGCCGGGATAAGCCCGGCCATGACGGCCGTGTGAGCCTCGCCCTTTGACCGCCTCCGCCCTCGAGTCCCCCGCCGCCGCCGCCGCGCCTGCGGCGACCCGCGCCTTCTCCGCCTTCGAGTGGATGGTCGCCTTCCGCTACCTTCGCGCCCGGCGTGCGCGCGGGGCGATCTCGGTGATCGCCGGCTTCTCCTTCGCCGGCATCGTGCTCGGCGTCGCCGCGCTGATCGTCGTCATGGCGGTGATGAACGGCTTCCGGCTCGATCTCATGGACAAGATCATCGGCCTCAACGGCCACATGTTCCTGCAAGGCATCGAGACGCCGCTGACCGACTACGCCGCGGTGAGCGAGCGCGTCGCCAAGGTGCCTGGCGTCAAGCTGGTCGTCCCGATCGTCGAAGGCCAGGTGTTCGCCTCCTCGCCGTTCGGCCAGTCCGGCGGGCTGGCGCGGGGCGTCACTGAGGCCGATCTCAAGCGCCTGCCCGGCGTCGCCGGCAACATCACGCAAGGGTCCCTCGCCGGCTTCGACTCCGGCAGCGGCGTCGCCGTCGGCGCCAAGCTCGCCGAGCGCCTCAGCCTGCGCATCGGCGACCAGCTGACGCTGATCACCCCGCACGGCGCGCAGACCCCGTTCGGCGTCACGCCGCGCATGAAGACCTACAACGTCGCCGCCATCTTCAAGGTCGGCATGGCCAATTTCGACGCCTCGTTCATCTTCATGCCGCTCGCCGAGGCGCAGGCGTTCTTCAACTTCGACGGACAGGCCAACGTCATCGAGGTTTACGTCGACGATCCCGACCACATCGACCGCCTCAAGCCCGCGATCACGGCGGCCGAGCAGCGCCCGATGATCGACACCGACTGGCGCGACACCAACCGCACCTTCTTCGACGTGCTCGCGGTCGAATCGTCGGTGATGTTCGTGATCCTGTCGCTGATCGTGCTGGTGGCGGCGCTCAACATCGTCTCCGGGCTGATCATGCTGGTGCAGGACAAGGCGCGCGCCGTCGCGGTGCTGCGCACCATGGGCGCGACGCGCGGCGCGGTGCTGCGCATCTTCCTCATCACCGGCGCGGCGATCGGCTTTTCCGGCACCCTGGTCGGGCTGCTGCTCGGCCTCCTGGTGGCGCACAACGTCGAGCCGCTGCGGCGTTTCCTGAGCTGGGTCACCGGGCTCAACCTGTTCCCGGCCGAGATCTACAATCTCCCAGGCCTGCCGAGCCGCATCGAGGCGTCCGACGTCATCGCGGTGGTGGCGATGTCGCTGGTGCTGTCGCTGCTGGCGACGATCTACCCGTCCTGGCGCGCCGCCCGCCTCGATCCCGTCGAGGCCTTGCGCTATGAGTGAGACCCCGGCGCTCTATCTGGAGAAGCTCGTGCGCCGCTACGGCGGCGGCGAGACCGTGGTCGAGGTGCTGAACGGCGCGGAGCTGGCGCTGTATCCGGGCGAGTCGGTGGCGCTGGTCGCCCCCTCCGGCGCCGGCAAGTCGACGCTGCTGCATCTGGCCGGCCTGCTGGAGACGCCCGACGCCGGCGAGGTCTACATCGCCGGCCAGCCGACTTCGCGCATGTCGGACGCCGCGCGCACGTCTCTGCGCCGCACGCACATCGGCTTCGTCTACCAGTTCCATCACCTGCTGCCGGAGTTCTCGGCGCAGGAGAACATCGTGCTGCCGCAGATGATCGCCGGCCTGTCGCGCGCCGAGGCGGCGACCCGCGCCCGCGAGCTGCTGGCCTATCTCGGGCTGGAGGCGCGCGGCCATCATCGTCCGGCGGAGTTGTCCGGCGGCGAGCAGCAGCGCGTCGCCATCGCCCGCGCGCTCGCCAACGCGCCGCGGGTGCTGCTCGCCGACGAGCCGACCGGCAATCTCGATCCGAAGACGGCCGATCATGTGTTCGGCACGCTCGTCAGCCTGGTGAAGGCGAGCCGCGTGGCGGCGCTGATCGCGACCCACAACATGGACATCGCCGCGCGCATGGACCGCCGGGTGACGATCCGGGACGGGCGGGTGACGGAGGGGTGAACGGCGAGGCGGGGTTCGCATGCGAAGCCGCTGTTGCAATTGTACAACAATTCCAACAATACGTGCTTTCCTGCTTCAGGCGACTTGCGCTGAAATTATACAATTCGTTAATTTTTGCAGGCTGCGGAACAATTGCCAGGAGCGCCCATGTTTGCGAACTTTCGGGCTGCGGTTTGCCTTGGTCTGCTGGCGCTCGGCGGGTGCGGTCTGGCGACCCCGGATATTCAAGAGTTTTGGGGCGGCAGCGGCGACGCCGCCACCAAGGAGCGCGCCATAGCCTGGCAGGTTCGCTGCGAGCTGAAGAAGGCGGTTCAGTACCTCGTAAGGAAGGATTTGGGATTCGCCGTCGCTCAGGGGCGACAATTGAGCTGGTTCGAGTCGCAGTGGGGCGCGGACGTACTGTTTGTTTTTACGATCGATGAGAAGACCGCGTTGTCGCCGAGTGTGGCGCTGAACACTGTCTTTCCCAACGCCGTTAACAGTTTTCCGGGCAAGCCGTCGGTCACCACTGCGCAAAGTTATGCCACTGGCCTGACCGCCGGCGCGTCGTCGGAGGGGTATCGGCAGGATAAGGTTCATATCTTTTACAAGATATCCGATCTCGTCGGAAACGAGCGGATGCTTCCGAGTCTCGAAGACATTTCGAAGATCGATTGCGTGCCGCCGCCGACAACCGCTTCGCTTTTTGTTCAGAGCGACCTGAAGACTTTCGAATGGCTCGTTTCGGCGCTGGATCTGCAATACACCCAGCAGGCGAATTATCAGTTGCCCGACTCGTTCGCTACAGCCGGCGTGCTGTCGCACGAAGTTCGATTTGATATTGTGACTTCAGGCGGCGTCAATCCGACATGGAAACTGGTGCAGGTTTCGGCCAACACCGGAATGAGTCCACTGTTTAACGCGAGCCGGGACAGGACGCAGGATCTGGTAATCACCTTGGGTCCGGCCAAGAATGGCCAACTGTCAACCTCGCAAGGGCAAGCGTCGACGCTAACGTCGGAGTTCAATGCCACCATCAAGTCGGCTAATGGATTGTAATGGAGGCAATATGTTGAACGGTCTCCCAACGAATACCCAGGAACTCGCCAATTTTACGTGCGACGATCTGAAACATCAATACATGTTGCTGACATCGGCCAAGAAACGCGCCTGGATAATAGCTGCAGCCAAAGGCGGCGTGTTGCGACTGGCGCCGACATCTCCGCCAGATTACAATGGGATGATAATAAATATTTTCGACCCTGGCTCGGGGTTATGCGACGGCCAGACGTGTTCGTGGGTCGATACGGACCAGTTCAATACGTGACACGTGACACGGTTCAATCCGCCGGCGCCGCTCGTGCGATCTTGCGGCTTGCGTCCGTCTTTCGCGCCCTGTCCTCCACTCCGCCCTCGACGCCGCACAGCATCAGCGGCTTGGAGAAGTAGAACCCCTGCGCGACCCTAATCTTGCTGTGGTCGCGCAGATAGACGTATTCCGCCTCCGTCTCGACCCCCTCGACGATCACCTCCGTCGCCAGCGCCTCGCCGATCGACTCGATGGCGCGCAGCAGGCTTTGCGAGCGCGGCCGCTTGTCGAGATCGGTGATCAGCGAGCGGTCGACCTTCACCTCGTCGGCGGTGATGTCGGCCAGCGTCGCCAGCGAGGAATAGCCGGAGCCGAAATCGTCGATCGACAGATGCGCGCCGATCTCGCGGATCAGCGGCAGAACGCGCTTCTGGAACTGGCCCGACGGCAGGAACGCCTCTTCGGTGATCTCCAGCATGAACCGCCGCGCATGGCCGCTGTCGCCCAGCCGCTGCAGGAAGCCGCGCATGAACCGCATGTCGCAGGCCTGCTTGGCGGCGATGTTGAAACCCAGCCGCGCCTCGCGTCCGAACGCTTCGTTGATCGCGTCGAGCGAGGCGAGCGTCTCCTCGAACACCAGCTCGGTGATCGCGTTGGTCAGCCCCGCCTCTTGCGCGAGATCGAGGAAATTGCCCGGCGACGACCACAGCCCGTCCTCGTCGCGCCAGCGCATCAGCACCTCCAGCGAATCGACCTCGCCGGCGCGGAAGTCGAACTTGGGCTGGAACGCGCAGCCGATGCGGCGGTCGCGAATCGCCTGCCGCAGCGCGTTGTCCTGGCGCGCCCGCTCGCGCTCGCGAAACTCGATCTCCGCCTCGAACAGCCGCGCCCCGCCGCCGAGCCGCCGCGCCTCGCGCGCCGCCGCCTTGGCCTTGCGCCGCAACCCCTCCGCGCCCGCGTCGCCCGCCGGCCAGAAACAGGCGCCGGCGCTGGCGCTGGCGAAGATCTCGACCCCGTCGACCAGGCACGGCTCGCTCGCCCGCGCCGAAAGCCGCCGGCAGATCGCCAGCGTCTCGGCCGGGGCGCCGGGCGCGGCGATCACCAGGCAGAACTCGTCCGAGCCCACCCGCGCGACCAGATCCTCTGGCGTCGCCTCGCGCGCCAGCCGCTCGCCGATCCGCGCCGCCAGCCCGTCGCCCGCCTCCGCGCCATGGAAGGCGACGATCTCCGGGAACTTGTCGATGCGCACCAGCACGACGGCGAACGGCGCTTGATCGGCGCGCGCCGCGATCAGGTCGGCGATGGCGCGGTCGCACAATTCGCGATTGGGCAGGCCGGTCGAGGCGTCGAAATAAGCGCGCGCGAACAGATCGTCCTGGATGCGCCGCTGCGCGTCGACGTCGAGCGTCGCCACGACGCTGAAGCCGCGCCCCTCGTAAAAGAAATCGCGCGCTTCGACCAGCCGCGCGCGCCCCTCGACCATCCGCTCGCAGCGCGCCTCGCCCGGGACCGTTCCCACCCCGGCGCCGTTGGCGGCGTTGGCGAACACCCGGCGCCCGGCCGCGTCGCGCACCTCCAGCCCGGCCCCGGCGGCGTCGAACGCGGCGGCCTTCAGCTCCGTCTCCCGTTGGTTCACGTCAGTCCGGGCGCGCGCTTGAGGATCTGCGCACGCAATTGCTCCAGCCGGGCCGCCGACGAATTGGGATCGGCGCCGTTGTGCAGCGGCGGCGGCGCGCTCGCCGGCGCGACGGCCGGTTGCGGCGGCTCCGCAGTGGCGCGTGAGCCCACCGTCGCGCCGCGCCAGCGCTCGATCACCTGGCGCACAAAGCCGCGCTCGGCGACGCCGTCGCCCGCGTCGAGCCGGAACGTCTCGCTGTGCGGCTGCCGCTCGGCCGGCAGTTCGGTGAAGCGGAACCGCGTCGGCGGCGGCAGCCCCTCGCCGAACGCGACCACCTCGCGGGTGCCGAGCGAGGGCACGAAGGCGAGCAGGTTGGCGACCGCGTCGGTCACCGCCGAGCGCAGCAGCGCCTGATCGCGCTCGTTGGCGAGCCGCATCGCGAACAGCGTGTTGCATTGCGAGATGATGGTCGGATCGAGCTCGCCCGGGCGCTGGGTGATCAGGCCGAGATAGACGCCGTACTTGCGCCCTTCCTTGGCGATGCGCATCAGCGCGCGCCGCGTCGGCGCGAAGCCGACGCTGCGGTCGGCCGGCGCGTAGCGGTGCGCCTCCTCGCAGACGAACAGCAGCGGCGCCGCGCCGTCGCTCCACAGCCCGAAGTCGAACGCCATCCGCGCCACGACGCAGACCACCGCGTCGACCACCTCAGCCGGCAGCCCCGCCAGCTGCAAGACGGTGATCGGCTGCCCGTTCGGCTCCAGCCGGAACAGATTGGTGACGATCTCGGCCATTGTGTCGCCGCCGACATTGGCGTTCTCGAACATGAAGGCGTACCGCGGGTCGTTCTTCAGCGAATCGAGCCGGGCGAGCAGACGATGGCAATGCATCCGCGTCGCGCGGTTCTCCAGCTTGCCCATGCGCTCGTCGATCAGGCCGATCAGATCCTGCAACTGATAGGGAACCGGCGTGTCGACGGTGAAGCCGGAGCGCTTGGGGTCGATCTTGCGCAGGCCGTAGCGGTCGGACTGCGCGCGCTGCGCCAGATACATGCCCTTGGCGACCGGTATGTGCTCGCTGAGGATCTCCAGCTCCTCATCCACCGCCGGCCGCCCGGCGTAGACGACGTCGATCAACTCCTCGAAATTGAACAGCCAGAACGGCAGCTTGAGGCTCTGCGAGTTGACCACGTTGGCGCGCGCGCCGAAGCAGCGGCCGAATTCGTTGTGTCCGTCGAGCATCAGGATGCGCACGTTCGGCGCCTTGTCCATGACGGCGTTGAGGATGACCGCGGCGCCGCTCGACTTGCCGACGCCGGTCGAGCCGAGCACGGCGAAATGCTTGTTGAGCATATCGTGGATTGAGATGCGGGCCGGGATGCTGTCGTCGTGATGCAGCCTGCCGATGTCGGCGCCGTCGACGTCGCCGGCGTAGATCAGGCGCAGGTCGTCGCGCGCGACGATGCCGGCCGCGTCGCCTATCGCGGGGTAGGCGGAGACGCCGCGCTGGAACCGTTCGCACCCCAAGGCGTCGCGCACGATCTCGCCCATCACGTCGATGCGGGCGATCGCGCTCTCCGGCAGCGCGACGCCGCCGCCGTCCTGCGCCTGCACTTCGGTGATCATGCCGATCAACCGGCGCTGGCCGGCGAAGATGCGGACGAAATCGCCGACCGTGGCGCGGGCGTGCGCGCCGGTCTGCGCGACCGGAATCGCCACCCGCGCTTCGGCCCCGCGCACGCTCAGGATCACGCCAAGGGACTGTGCGGTCAGCGGATCGCCGCCCGGCGCTTGCACGAACTTCATTGCGCGCAATACCTTTCGAACCTTAAAGCCCACACGGAGCCAACAAGCATCCTGGACCGCAAAGCTTGTTTCCCCGTTAAGCCCTCGGTCTTTCGAAGTTCCTGCCAGGAAGCGTAAACTGTCGATGAATCGCCTCGCTAGTCTTCCCCTGTTCCTCCGTCTTGCTGGCCGCAAGGCGGTCCTCGCCGGTTGCGGCGAACCTTCCGCTTGGAAAGCCGACCTGCTTTCCGCGGCAGGAGCGCAGTTGTCGATCTTTGCCCCGGAGCCGTCGGAGAAGTTGAGCCAAGCCGCCGCCCGGGCGGGAATCGTCTGCGCCTCGCGACGCTGGAGCGAGGCGGATCTCGAAGGCGCGCTGCTGGCCGTGCTCGAGCCGCAAGACGATGCCGAAGCGGAGCGCTTCCGCGCCGCCGCGCGCGCCGCGGGCGCTCTCGTAAATGTGATCGACCGGCCACAATTCTGTGACGTTTCGTTTGGCTCCGTCGTCGAGCGCTCGCCGCTGGTCATCGCCGTCTCCACCGACGGCGCCGCGCCGGTGTTCGCGCAGGCGGCGCGCTCGCGCATCGAGGCGATGTTTCCCGATTCGTTGCGCGAGTGGGCGCTGGCGGCGCGCGCCTGGCGCCCGCGTCTGGCCGGTCTGAGCCAGAGCCGCCGCCGCGCGATCTGGCTCGAATTCGCCGCCCGCGCCTTCGCCAGCGTCGACCGCGCCCCGACCGAAGCCGATTACGAGGCGATCGTTGCGGGCGCGCGGCGTGGCCGGCTGGTCGTGGTCGGGACCGGCGCGGGCGCGCCCGACGATCAGACGCTGCGCGGCGTGCGGGCGCTTCAGGCGGCCGATCACGTGATCGAGGACGGCCCGGTTGCGCCTGATCTGCGCGACCTCGGCCGCCGCGAGGCGACCTACGAGCGCTGGCCGCAAGGGGCGGGGGCCGAGGTCAGGGCGGCGGCCGCGCTGCGCGTCGCGTCAGGCGAAACTGTGGTGGTGCTGGTCCGCGGCGACGGGCGGACGACGCCATGGACGGACGCCGAGATCGCGCCGGGGATCGCATGAGCCTGTTCGCATTCGGCCTCGGCTATTGCGCCTCGCGGGTGATCGCGCGGGGCAGGCTCGGCCCCGCGGCGGGGACGGCGCGCAATTCGGCCGCCGTCGCCGCATGGCGCGAGCGGGGCGTGGAAGCGCATCTCTTCGGCGACGACGGCGCGGCGGCGGCGGCGGCCCGCGCCGAGGTCGCGCTGGTCTCGATCCCGCCCGACGGCTCCGGCGATCCGGCGCTGCGTTTGTACGCGGATGCATTGTGGGGCGCGGCCCGCGTAGTCTATCTCTCGACAGTGGGGGTCTACGGCGACAGCGGCGGCGGCTGGGTCGACGAGACGAGCCCGCTGCGGGCGGTGACGCCGCGCGCGCGGGCGCGGGTTGCGGCGGAGGCGGCGTGGCGGGCGTTCGGCGAAGAGGCGGGCGTTGCGGTCGACGTGTTGCGGCTCGGCGGCATCTACGGCCCAGGCCGCGGCGCCTTCGACCGGCTGCGCGAAGGGACGGCGCGGCGGGTGGTCAAGCCGGGCCAAGTGTTCAACCGCATCCATGTCGACGACATCGCTTCGGCGATAGAGACGGTCGTAGCGGCGGGGCGGCCGGGGGAGGTTTACAACGTGGTGGACGGCGCGCCGTCGCCGCCGGAGGAGGTGATCGCCTTTGCGGCGGCGTTGCTGGGCGTGGAGCCGCCGCCGGAGGAGCCGTTCGAGACGGCGGGGCTGAGCGGCATGGCGGCGAGTTTCTACGAGGAGAACCGGCGCGTGCGCAACGAGCGGCTGCGGGCCTTGGGCTGGACGCCGGCGTTTCCGAGCTACCGAGAGGGGATGAGGGCGGTGCTGGAGGAAGAGTTGCGCGACGGCGGCGCTTCGATCTGACGCGCGAACGCCCGCCGCGGGGACGGCGAGATTTTCCGCGACGGCTTCACATTTCCGGCTGGAAGCCGTTGGTCGCCTCGACCAGTCGCGCACCGAGCCAGCGGGAACCGTTGAGGTTGAGATGGTCGGTGTCTTGGTAAAGCAGTTTCTGTCCCGACGTCATCGAGCAGTTCTTGGCGTCGCAAAAGAAGCGCCATGTATCGACGAAATGCGCATTCGCCACGCCCTCGACCGCATATCTGAGCGCCGGTTCGGTTTCCGCCAATTGCGGCGCCAGGCTGCCCAAACTTTTCTCGCAAATCTGCGGCAGCCAGAGCCTCGCCGTATATTTGCAGCGCGACGGGCGCGTGTCGAAAGCGGGGATGTCGTTGAGAACGTAAACCGCTTTGCCGGCGCGGGAAAGGAACTCCACGGTGCGACGCATTTCCGGACCCAGGTCGTCGGGATCGCGCAGTTCGTGAATGTGTTTCGCCCAATAGGCGGACAGTATGACCGTGCGCACGCCTGATTCGGCGGCGATGGCCTGGTAAAACGATATGGATTGTGGCGCACTCATGAAAAGCTGGGAAATTTCATTATACGCCGCTACTTCGTTATACGAAGCTACATTGTGGCCGGGCAGCGCTTCGGCAAGTCCAACTGTCAAATGTTGGGCGTGACTGTCGCCGATAATGACCAAGTCCGGCACGCCGTCCGCGCCGCTTTGCCGGCAAAGCGGATACTTGGGGGGACGTCGTTTTGCAGGCAAAAATAACCTCGCGGGACAGGGCGTGAAGTGCGCTTTTAGAAATTCCCCACTGGCCGCTCCGGTGTCGCCGTCATAAGCGGCTTCGACCAAGGCGCGGTCCGGCCAGACGACGCCGCCCCGATAGACGCCCATCGCGGCGATCGCGCCGAGGACGACGACGCAGGCGGCGGCCACGATGGTTCTGGGCCGGGGCGCTGGGCCGGACCGGAATGGTCTCTCGACGAAGCTGTAGGTCGCCGCCGATAGCGCGATGGAGACGACGATTAGCGACCCGCGCACATACGGGTCCACCTCCCCGCCGGCGATGATCCGCGCGAACGCCAGCAGCGGCCAGTGCCAAAGATAGACAGGATAGGAGATACGACCGAGGTAGGTCACGGGAGGCGGAGAAAGCAGGCGACGGGCGATCAGCGTACCCGAACCGGCGGCGATGAGGCAGGCCGCGCCGAGAGTTGGCAAGAGGGCGGCGAAGTCTGGAAATCCATGCCTGCCAATGATGACCCAAAGTCCCACAACAATCTGCCCAAGACCGCCGCAGGACAAGGCCTCGCGCCCACGTCGTCCCAGGCCCGACGACGCCGAAGGCGAGAGCGCCAGCAGGGCGCCGACCGCCAGTTCCCAAAGCCGGCTGGGCAGGAGATAGAAATCCGCGACCGGATCGACGCGCGCAAGGATTACATTGATCGCGAACGACAGGATCGCCAAGCCCAGCGGGATCCTCCATCGGGCCTTGCGGGACAACCGGAGGAACAGCGCCATGGCCACAGGCCAAAATATATAAAACTGCTCCTCTACCGCCAGGCTCCAAGTATGCAGGAGTGGTTTGTACATGGAGGGATCGTCGAAATATCCGCTCTGCGCCCAGAACAGGATATTGGAATAGAACGCGGCCGCCCCCGCCGCCTGCGCCGACAGGGCGCGGTATTCGCTGGGATCGAGGCTCAAGGCGCCGAACAGCAGCGAGGCGGCGAGCACGACCGCAAGCGCCGGAAAAATCCGCCGCACGCGACGGCCGTAGAACGCAGCGAACGAAAACCGCTCCTTGTCGATTTCCTCGACGATGTGCGAACTGATCAGGTAGCCGGAAATGACGAAGAAGATGTCGACGCCGATGAATCCGCCGTGCGCAAATTCCGGAAAGGCGTGGTAGGCGACCACCGTCCCTATCGCCAGCGCCCTCAATCCGTCGATGTGCGGCAGATAAGCGCCGCGCTTGGCGATCAAAATCAACTCCCGTCTGGCCGTCTGTTAGACAGTGCGCCCGATTCTGTCCAGCCTCGCCATCGGCTCGCGTGAGAATTTGTTAAAGCATTGATATTATTTGATATTAATGCAATTTCGACGATTGCCCGGCCTGTCGCCGGCGGCAGCCCGACGGGACAGAAAACGCCACCCAAGCCCCTGAAATCCCCAACGCCGGGACTGTCCTTGCCGTCCGTCTTGACATCCGCGCCGCCCCGGCTATGTAGCGCGCCATGCGCGCGTCGGGGGCCCCCGGGGCGCTCTCGTCATTAGTCCCGACGCGCTAGAGGGTTCGCCATGGCCAAGGCCGCCACGCTCAAGATCAAGATGCTGTCCACCGCCGACACCGGCTATTTCTACGTGACCAAGAAGAACGCCCGCACCAAGACGGAGAAGTACACGTTCACCAAATACGACCCCGTCGCGCGCAAGCACGTCGAGTTCAAGGAAACCAAGATCAAGTAAGCTTGGCTGAGGCTTCTGCGACAAGGCGCCTTCGGGCGCCTTTTTCTTTTACGCGAGGACGGGATGATCGACGAGCGCGCGCACGACAAACTTCTCATCGTCGACTTCGGCAGCCAGGTGACGCAGCTGATCGCCCGGCGCGTGCGCGAGGCGGGCGTCTATTGCGAGATCGTCCCGTTCCAGAAGGCCGACGCCGCCTTCCGCGACATGCAGCCCAAAGCGGTGATCCTCTCCGGCGGCCCGGCTTCCGTGCCCGACAAAGGCTCGCCCCGCGCGCCGCAGGCGATCTTCGACGCCGGCGTCCCCGTTCTGGGCATCTGCTACGGCCAGATGACGATGGCCGCGCAGCTCGGCGGCGAGGTCGAGAGCGGCCACCACCGCGAGTTCGGCCGCGCCGAGGTCGAGGTTCTGCACGACAGCCCGCTGTTCCAGGGCTGCTGGGCGGCGGGAGAGAGCCATGTCGTCTGGATGAGCCACGGCGACCGCATCACCGCGCTGCCGCCCGGCTTCCGCCGCATCGGCGTCTCGCCCAACGCGCCGTTCGCGGCGATCGCCGACGAGGCGCGCCGCTACTACGGCCTGATGTTCCACCCGGAAGTCGTCCACACCCCGGACGGGGCGCGGCTGATCGGCAATTTCGTCCACGGCGTCGCCGGCCTCAAGCGCGACTGGACGATGGCCGCCTTCCGCCAGGAGGCGCGCGAGGCGATCCGCGCCCAGGTCGGCAAGGGCAGGGTCATCTGCGGCCTCAGCGGCGGCGTCGATTCCGCGGTGGCGGCGGTGCTGATCCACGAGGCGATCGGCGAACAGCTCACCTGCGTGTTCGTCGACCATGGCCTGATGCGGGCGGAGGAGGGCGCGCAGGTGGTCTCGCTGTTCCGCGACCACTTCAACATTCCGCTCGTCCATGTCGAAGCCGCGCCCGCGTTCCTCGGCGCGCTTTCGGGCGTCTCCGACCCCGAGACCAAGCGCAAGACCATCGGCCGCCTGTTCATCGAAACCTTCGAGCGCGAGGCCGCCCGGATCGCCTCGGACGGCCGCGGCCCGGTCGAGTTCCTGGCGCAAGGCACGCTCTACCCCGACGTGATCGAATCGGTCTCGTTCACCGGCGGCCCCTCGGTGACGATTAAGTCGCATCACAACGTCGGCGGCCTGCCTGAGCGGATGAACATGAAGCTGGTTGAGCCCTTGCGCGAGCTGTTCAAGGACGAGGTGCGCGAGCTCGGCCGCGAACTCGGCCTGCCGCCGGCCTTCGTCGGCCGCCATCCGTTCCCGGGGCCGGGCCTCGCCATCCGCATCCCCGGCGAGATCACGCCGGAGAAGCTCGACATCCTGCGCAAGGCCGATTCGATCTATCTCGAGGAGATTCGCGCCGCCGGGCTGTACGACAAGATCTGGCAGGCGTTCGCGGTTCTGCTCCCTGTGCGCACCGTCGGCGTGATGGGCGACGGGCGCACCTACGATCACGTCTGCGCGCTACGCGCGGTGACCTCGAGCGACGGCATGACGGCCGACTTCTTCCCGTTCGACATGGCGTTTCTCGGCCGCGCTTCCTCGCGCATCGTCAACGAGGTGCGCGGCGTCAACCGCGTCGTCTACGACGTGACCTCCAAGCCGCCGGGAACTATCGAGTGGGAGTGAGCCTCCTGGCGCTCTAGCGGCATCATCACCTCGTTGCGGCGCCAGAACCCCAGCGTCCACGGCGGGTTGTACTGCGCCAGCGAGACCGGCCCGCTCGGCGTCAACTGCTTGCGCCGGACCCAGGCGCGCAGCGTCGCCATCTTGCCCGCCACGTCGTCGGCCCGCGCCCAGCCGGAGAAGCGCAGCACCGCCACCCGGACGGGCGGCGTCTCGCGCAGGATCACGCGGGCGTCGTCAGGTTCGGGCAGCGTCTCCAGCGTGCAGCCGCCCGGCATGGTGAAGCGCACCACCCAGGCGTCGGCGCTCTGGGTCTGGCCGACCGGCGCGGTCATGGCGATTTTGCGCCGCCGCCGGTTGGCCCCGAAGATATAGCCGGCGAGCCGGCGGAAGCCCTCGTTGGCCGCGGGCCATTGCGCGCCGCCGGCGATCGTCTCGGCGACGACGAGGGCGGGATAGTCGCGGATCTCAAACGGCTGTTCGCTGAGCACGGTCTGGAAGTCGGGTTCCTCTACGGCCATGGGGGCGTCTCCGGGTTCTGTCGCAAGCCGATACGCTGGCGGGCGGCTTTCGGTTGCGTCGGGCGCGCGAGGTCCTTACGCTCGGCCGTTCTCCTTTTCGGAGCCCGCCAATGTCCCTTTCTCCTTTTGCCACCTCTGTCGAACTTTCCCGCGCCCTCGCCGCCCGCGAAATCTCCGCCTCCGAGGCGACGGAACGCACAATCGCCCGCATCGAGGCGCTCGACGGCGCGATCAACGCCATTTGCGTAAAGACCTACGACCGGGCGCGGGCCGCCGCCAAGGCCGCCGACGAGCGGCTGGCGCGCGGCGAGCGCGGGCCGCTGCTCGGCGTGCCGATGACGATCAAGGAATCGTTCAACCTCGCCGGGACGCCGACCACCTGGGGCTTTCCCACCGCGCGGGATTTCCGGCCGGCGACGACTGCGCTCGCGGTCGAACGCGCCGAGCGCGCCGGCGCCGTCGTCCTGGGCAAGACCAACGTGCCGCTTAACCTCGGCGACTGGCAGAGCTACAATGAGATCTACGGCGTCACCAACAACCCGTACGATCTCGGCCGCTCGCCCGGCGGCTCCTCGGGCGGCTCCTCGGCCGCGTTGGCGGCGGGTTTCGGCGCGTTGTCGCTCGGCTCCGACATCGGCGGCTCGCTCCGCGTGCCCGCGCATTTCTGCGGCGTCTACGCCCACAAGCCGACGCACGACCTCTGCCCGTCGCGCGGCCACACGCCGCCGGGCGTGCCGCCGCTGCCGGGAAGCGTCGATCTCGCTGTCATCGGCCCGATGGCGCGCAGCGCCACCGATCTCGAGTCGCTGCTCGACGTCATCGCCGGCCCGGACGAGATCGACATGGGCGTCGGCTACCGGCTTGCGCTGCCGCCTGCTCGCGCCGACAGCTTCGCCGGCTTCCGGGTGCTGCTGCTCGACCGGCATCCGCTGGTGGAGACGCAGGCTTGCGTCGTCGACGCGCTCGAGGCGCTGGGGCGGGGGCTCGAAGCCGCGGGCGCCAAAGTGGCGCGGGGCAGCGATCTCATGCCGGATCTGGCGGCCGCGGCGCCGCTCTATATCCATCTGCTCTGCGCGACTTTCGCCTTGCGCTCAACGGACGCCGAATATGCCGACATGGTCGCGGCGACGGCCGTATTGGACCCGGCCGACCGCGGCATGGCCGCGCAACAGCTCCGCGGCTCGACGACGAGCTTTCGCGAGTGGTTCTTCGCCAGCGCCCGGCGCAACGGCTTGCGGGCGCAGTGGCGGGCGCTGTTTCGCGAATTCGACGCAGTCGTAACTCTGGTGACGCCGACGCCCGCCTTCCCGCACGACCACGAGCCTGACCAGAGCAAGCGCAAGCTGATGGTCAACGGCGCGCCGCAGGACTATTTCGCCAACGTGCTGTGGCCCGGCGTCGCGACGCTGCCGGGCCTGCCGGCCACCGCTTTGCCGATCGGCCGCTCGCCCGAGGGCCTGCCGATCGGCGCTCAGATCATCGGGCCGTGGCTCGAAGACCGCACGCCGCTGAGGCTGGCGCAGTTGATCGAGCGCGAGTTCGGCGGCTTCGCCCCGCCGCCGCTTTAGTCCTCCGCCGCGCCGGTGATGAGCGCCGCGGCCATCGCGCGCGTCACCTTGCGCCCTTGCGCCATCGCCTCGGCGTCGAGCGCCTCTACCAGCGCCCGCGCCGCGCCGAGCGAGCGCTCGAGTCGGCGCGCGATATAGGCGACCAGCGAGGGCTCGACGCCGAGCTGCCGGTCGGCGAACAGTTTCGCCAGCGCCGCCTCGATCAGCTCCGGCTCGGGCGGGGCGATCTCGACAATGGGCGCCAGCCGCAGCCGCGACAGCAGGTCGGGCGTGGCGACGCCCCAGAGGTCGGGCGGCGCGCGCGCGGTCATCAGAACGGTCGCGCCGCGCGAGCGCGCGAAGTTCAGCAGATGGAAAAACGCCGCCTCGTCGCGAACGGCGTCGGCGTCGTCGAGCGCCAGCGCCGGCCCGCTCGTCGCGGCGTCGGAATCGGCGGCGGCGAGATCGCGGCCGTTGAGCTGCGCGGCGCCTGCGGCGCGCGCGAATATCGCCGCGAGGTGGCTCTTGCCCGAGCCCTCCGGCCCTGAGAGCAGCATCAGCGGCGCCGGCCAGCGCGGCCACGCGTCGATCAGCGCCAGCGCCGCCCCGTTGGAGGGAAAGCTGAGAAAATCATCGCGAGCGAAACTGGGCTCGTGCGGCAGCGGCAGCGGCAATTGCCGCGGCGCGCTCACGGGCTCAGCGCAGCCGGCGGGCGGCCGCGGTAGAGCGGGCTCAGCTGATAGCTGCGGATGAAATGGCGCACGACGACGCCGAGCGCCGCCGCGACCGGCACCGCGACCAGAAGCCCGGTGAAGCCGAACAGCTCGCCGAACGCAAACAGCGCGAAGATGAGCCAGACCGGATGCAGGCCGATCGACTCACCGACGAGCTTGGGAGAGACCACGTATCCCTCCAGGAACTGGCCGGCGCCGACGACGCCGAGCGCCATCAGGAACACATGCATGTCCGGCCATTTCTGCACGACGGCGACGCCGAGCGCGAGCACGAGCGTCGTCAGCGAGCCGAAATAGGGGATGAAGCTCAACAGGCCGCCGATCACGCCGATCAGCAGCGAGAAGTCGAGCCCGATCAGCGTCAGCCCGATTCCGTACCAGAGGCCGAGGAACAGGCAGACCAGCGACTGGCCGCGCAGGAAGCCTGCGAGCGCGCGGTCGATCTCGAAGGCGATGCGCCGGAGATCGTCGCGATGGTCGCGCGGCAGCCAGGAATCGAGCGTGTCGACCATCTTGTGCCAGTCGACGAGAATGTAGAAGGCGACGACGGGGGTGATGATCAGGAACGACAGCACGCCGAGCAGCGCCGCGCCGCCGAGCGCGAGCTTCTTCAGGCCGGTCAGCGCCCAATCGCCGCCGCGCGACATCAGGTCGCCGACCGCCTTCTGGACCTGGTCGGTGGTGAAGGCGTCGCTCAAGCCCAGATGCTGCAGCCAGGGCAGGCCGTGCTCGGCCAGGAACTGCCCGCCCTTGGTCGTAATCAGCGTCTGCAGCGTGGCGACGAACTCCGGCAGCTTGGTCGAGAATTGCGCAATCTGGCGCAGCAGCGTCGGGACCAGCGCGACGCCGGCGAGACCGGCGACGGCGATGAAGGCGAACAGGATCGTCAGCGCCGCCGCCAGCCGGCTGAAGCCGAGCCGTTGCAGCCATCCCGCGACGGGGTTGAGCAGATAGCCGACCGCGATGCCGGTGGCGAACGGCGCAATCTCCCGGCCCAGCGTATTGAGCAGCAGCGCGATCGCCGCCGCCGACGCCGCCAACAGCGCGATCTGCTGGCGAAGCGGCACCGGAACGATCGTACGGTTCGGCTGGATCAGATCCCACCTGCCGCCCCAGGGGTCGCGGAACACGGCGACCACGCCATAGGGCTCGCGCCGCGGGCTCTCCACGAACTCGACCCCGCTCTGGCTGAAGCGGCTGAAGTCGCGCGCGAAATCGTCGGTTTCGAGGAAATAGGCGACGCGCCCGCCGGCCTGGGCGCCGACCGCCGCGAGCTGGCGCTCGCCCTCGGCCTTGGCGATGACAAAGCGCGCGCCGACGCCCCGCGCGTCGCCGACCACCACCCAACGCTTGTCGCCGCCGAGCGGCCGGTCTTCGAGCACGCTAAACCCGAGGGCGCCGCGGAACCAGGCGATCCCGGCGTCGTAATCGGGCGCCAGAAACGCGATGGCGGCGAGACTGTGCGCCAAGCGGTAAAACTCCCCCCGTGAGGCCCGCCTCTCTATAGACCGGCGCGCGCGGCGGCGTCGAGACGTTGCGCTGAAATCCCTGTGAAGGGCGTTGACATTGTCGCCGCCGGCCTGAATTACCGCCGCCGGCGAACCAGGGAAGCGCGATGAACGGTGACAGCCCCGGGGCATGCCTCGGCGCCGAGACGGCCTTGGGCAGGGAGCGGCTGTCGCAGTTCGCGCGCGAGACGGGGCGGCCGTGAGCCAGATTTACGCGCTGCTTGTCGATCCCTCCGCCTGGGTGGCGTTGGTGACGCTGATCGCCGTGGAGCTGGTGCTCGGCATCGACAACCTGGTGTTTCTGGCGCTGGTGTCGGGCCGCGTGGCCCCGCCGCGGCGAAACCTGGCGCGCCGGTTGGGTCTGGCCGTCGCGCTGGTGCTGCGGCTGGCGCTGCTGGGCGCGATCGCCGGGCTCGTCAGCCTCACCTCGCCGCTGTTCGCTTTGTTCGACCACGGCTTCTCGCTGCGCGACCTGGTGCTGCTCGCTGGCGGATTCTTCCTGTTGTACAAGGCGACCCAGGAAATCCACGAGAATGTCGAGGGAAAACGCGAGCAGGAGGCGGCAGGCGCGCTCGCCATCGGCTTCGGCTCGGCGATCGCGCAGATCGTCGCGCTCGATCTTGTGTTCTCGATTGACAGCATCGTCACCGCGGTCGGCATGACCGATCGTTTCCCGATCATGGCGACCGCGGTCTGCGTCGTCATCCTGATCATGGGCGTGGCTGCGGGACCGCTGTCGCGATTCATCACCTCGAACCCAACGCTGATCATGCTGGCGCTGAGCTTCCTGTTGATGATCGGCATGGTGCTGATCGCCGACGGCTTCGGCCTGCATGTGCCGAAAGGTTATATCTATGCGGCGTTCCTGTTCTCTGGCGCGGTCGAGGCGCTCAATACGCTGAGAAGAGTGCGACGGCGGCGCAAGAAGCTGTAATCTCACTGACACGATTACGGCAAGACTCTCTTAATTGCCGCCACATACAAGATACGCGTCCCTGCATCGGGGGAAGGCCAAACCGGAGCGTTGCGATATGGCCAATTTGCGCAGTTTTGTCGCCAACGAGAGCGGCGCGACCGCGATCGAATACGCGCTCATCTCGTCGTTGATCGCCATCGCGCTGGTCACGATACTTGGGACCCTCGGCACACGCATTTCCGGGGAATTCTCAGAAGTCAGCAGCGCGTTGAACTGAGCGCAGCGGCGGCTTCGCTTCAGAGCGAGAAGCTGACGCCGCAGCCGCAGGAGGCGGTCGCGTTCGGGTTTTTGACCTTGAACGCGCGCCCCATCAGGTCGTCGACGAAATCGAGTTCGGCGCCCATCAACATTTCCAGCGAGATTGGGTCCACCACCACGGTCGCGCCGTCGCGCGTGGCGACGAAATCGTCGTCGGTCCGGCTCTTGTCGAGATCGAAGCCGTATTGGAAACCCGAGCATCCGCCGCCTTTGACCGAAATGCGCAGCGCCGCGCCGGGATCTTCGGCCAGCACCTTGTTCAACTGCCGCGCCGCGTTGGCGCTGATGGTGAGGGCGGGGCTCTCGCTCATATCGCATTCCGGGAGTAGATGAGGGCTCCAAGATAAGCCGCTCCGCCGGAACCGCAAGCCGAACTCCATGCTGTCTCCGCCTCAGGCGCTGCGCTCCGCGCTCGCCGCCGACCCCAACGCCTCGCGCGGCCGGCTCCTGGCCGAGCCGGAGTCGCCGACCCGCACGCCGTTCCAGCGCGACCGCGACCGTATCGTCCATTCCACCGCATTCCGCCGCCTCGCCCATAAGACGCAGGTGTTCGTGCATCATGAGGGCGACCATTTCCGCACCCGCCTGACCCACACCATTGAGGTCGCCCAGCTCGCCCGCGCGCTCGCCCGCGCCTTCGCGCTCGACGAGGATCTCGCCGAAGCGGTCGCGCTCGGCCACGATCTCGGCCACACCCCGTTCGGCCACGCCGGCGAGGACGCGCTCGACGCCTGCATGGCCGGGCACGGCGGCTTCGACCACAACAGCCACGGGCTCAGGCTCGTCACCGAGCTGGAGCGCCATTACGCCGATTTCGACGGCCTCAACCTGAGCTGGGAGACGCTGGACGGCCTCGTCAAGCACAACGGGCCGCTGGTCGACGACTCGGGCGCGCCGGTCGAGCGCTGGCGGGGGCGCGGCGTCCCGGCCGGGATCCTCGCCTATGACGCCGTCCAGCCGCTCCGCCTCTCCGAATATCCTTCGCTGGAGGCGCAGGCCGCGGCGCTGGCCGACGACATCGCCTATAACGCGCACGACATCGACGACGGCCTGCGCGCGGGGCTGTTCACGCTTTCGGATATCGCCGACGTGCCCTATCTCGCCGCGCTCATCGCCGAGATCGAGAGCCGGCGCCCGGGCCTGGAGGATTCGCGCAAGATCCATGAGTTGTCCCGGCGCGTCATCACCCGCTTCGTCGAGGACGCGATCCTCGAGACCGGCGCGCGGCTGAACGCGGACCGCATCCAAACCGGCGCGGACGCCAGGACGGCGGGCCGCGTCCTGTTCGCGTTCTCTCCCGTCGTCGCAGCGGCGGAGCGCGAGATCAAGGCGTTCCTGTTCACCCACATGTACCGTCACGCGCAAGTCAACCGGATGCGCGCCGAGGCCGACAGAATCGTGCGCGCGCTGTTTGCGGCCTATTCCGAGCGGCCGCAGGAGGCGCCGCCGTTCTGGGCGGCGCGGGCTCACGCCGTCGGCCCGGAGCGCGCCTCGGCCGACTATGTCGCGGGTATGACTGACCGTTTCGCTGTTAACGAATACCGCCGACTCTTTGACCCCGGCGCGAGCTTGCGATAAAGCCCGCGCCCGAGACCCCACAGGACAATTGATGAACATTTTCGCGGATTTCGAGGCGCGGGTGGCCGCGCTTTTGACTCAGGCGATCGAGGCCGGCGAGCTGCCGCGAGGGCTCGACCTCGCCCGCTTCGTCGTCGAGCCGCCGCGCGACGCCGCGCACGGCGATCTCGCCACCAACGCCGCGATGGTCTACGCGAAAGAGGCGAAGGCGGCAGGCTCCAACCCGCGGGCGCTTGCCGAGGCTCTGGCGGAAGGTCTGCGCAAGGGCGAGGACGTCGCCGGCGCCGAGGTCGCGGGTCCCGGCTTTCTCAACATCCGGCTGAAGCCCGCGGTGTTCGAGACCGTGCTGCGCGGGATTCTGACGGCGGGCGAGCGATACGGCCGCGGCGCCCCCAGCGACGGCGGGCCGGTCAACGTCGAATATGTCAGCGCCAATCCGACCGGGCCGATGCATGTCGGCCATGCCCGCGGCGCGGTGTTCGGCGATGCGTTGGCCAATCTGCTGGCGTTCTCCGGCCGCAAGGTGACACGCGAATATTACATCAACGACGCCGGCGCGCAGGTCGACGTGCTCGCCCGCTCGGCGTTCCTGCGCTACCGCGAGGCTCTGGGCGAGGACATCGGCGCGATTCCGGAGGGGCTATATCCCGGCGACTATCTGAAAGGCGTCGGCGAGGCGCTGGCCGCCGATTGCGGCGAGGATCTGGCCGAGACCGACGAAGCGCATTGGCTTCCTGTCGTGCGCGCGCGCGCCATCGACGCGATGATGGCGATGATCCGTGAAGATCTCGCCGCGCTTGGCGTCGCGCATGATGTATTCTTTTCCGAGCGCTCGCTGACCGGCGATCGCGACCTTGTGGCGGCGGCGGTTGCGGCGCTGCGGGCCAAGGACCTGATCTACGAAGGCCGCCTGCCGCCGCCGAAGGGCTCGGCGCTGGAGGACTGGGAGGACCGCGAGCAGACCCTGTTCCGCTCGACCCTGTTCGGCGACGACGTCGACCGGCCGCTGATGAAGTCTGACGGCTCCTACACCTATTTCGCCAGCGACATCGCCTATCACAAGGACAAGATCGACCGCGGCTTTTCCAGCCTGGTCGACGTCTGGGGGGCCGATCACGGCGGCTACGTCAAGCGCATGCGCGCCGCCGTGCAAGCGCTCTCCGACAGCCGCGTTGATCTCGAGGTAAGGCTCTGCCAGTTGGTGCGGCTTATGCGCGCGGGCGAGCCGGTCAAGATGTCGAAGCGCTCCGGCGATTTCGTCACCCTGCGTGAGGTGGTCGACGAGGTCGGCGCCGATCCCGTCCGCTTTATCATGCTGATGCGCAAGAACGACGCGACGCTCGACTTCGATCTCGCCAAGGCCATCGAGCAGAATAACGACAATCCGGTGTTTTACGTGCAATACGCCTACGCGCGGACCTACAGCGCCGCGCGCCGCGCCAGCGAAACGTTCCCCGATCTCGATCTTTCGCCGCTTTTGCTCGCGCAAGCCGATCTCGCCCTGCTGAGCGACGAAGGGGAGCGCGGCCTGATGCGCAAGATGGCGGATTTCCCGCGAATCGTCGCCCAGGGCGCGCAGGCGCGCGAGCCCCATCGAATCGCCTTCTTTGCTCACGAATTGGCCACACTATTCCAATCTCACTGGACTAGAGGAAATGCGGAGCCCCATTTAAGGTTCGTTAACGAAAAAGAACGAAGTGTAACGAAGGCGAGGCTTGCGCTCGTTGTCGGCGTGCGTCAGGTGCTGAAGACGGCACTTGCCTTGTTGGGCGTGGGGGCGCCCGAAGAGATGCGCTGAACGAGACGCGCCGTTGCTGACGCGAGGACGCAATAGAATATGAGCAACGCGAAACTTAAGCCGGTCGCGGAAATCAATCTGGAGGAGTTCGAGCGTCGCCTGCGCGCGTCGGCCGCTCCTCAGGCGGGAGTCGAAGACCCGCTCGCCGAACTGACCCGGCTCGTCGATTCCATCGGCTTCGAACGCACGCCTTCCGAGCGGGCGCTCGATCTCAGTCGCGCCTCGCGGCCTACGCCGCCGCCGCGGGCGGAAAGCAAGCCCGAGTTGCGCCTCGCCCCGCTGTCGGAGGCGCCGAAGCCGCCGCCGCCGCGCGCTGCGCCGCCTCCGCCGCCTCCGCCGCCCGCGCCGCGCGCGCCCGCGCCGCCGCCCGCGCTGAAGGCGCCTGTGCCGCCGCCGCCTCCCGTCCTGAAGGCGCCCGAGCCGGAGCCCTGGGAGGAGGAGCCGCCGCCAATGGAGGCCGAGCCGGCGCTGCGGCCCTCGTTCCAGGCCGAGGACTTGGATTCCTTCGCCTTCGACCCGCCAACGCCCTCGGCCGCCGAACCGTTAGAGCCCGCGCCCGCGACGGCGCCGCGCGCCGAGGAGCCGGCGCGTGTCCGCCATTGGGGATTGAAGGTCGGCGGCCTCGTCGCCGCCGGCGTCGTCATGATCGGCGCGGTCGTGGTGTTCAAGCTCGGCGGCGCTACCCATACGGGCGCGCCGCCGCTGATTCTCGCCTCCACGGCGCCGACCAAGGTGGCGCCGCCGAACGAGGAGACCATCCGCACCGCCAACGAAAGCGGCTCGCTGCTGACCCGCGACACCGCGCAGCCGACGCCGACGCCGCCCAAGCTCGTCGACCCGCCCGAGGCGCCCGTCGATCTTTCGGCTCGGCCGCAGCCTGTCGAGTCGCCGGCGCCGACGCCGGATCCGTCCGCCGCCGACGTCTCGCCGGTCGCGCCGTCGTCCGAGACGCCCATTGTTGCGGCGACGCCGCAGGCGACGCCGATCTCGCCGGTCGCCGCCGATCCGAGCCGCGTCAAGACGATCTCCGTGCGGCCTGACGGCACGCTGATCTCCTCCGGCTACGAGTCCGCGCAGGTTCCGCTCGGAACGACGCCGCAGCCGGCAGAGCCGGACAACCAGACGCTGGCGGCGGCCGACGGCGAGGCGGCGAGCCCGGCGGTGGCGCTGCCGACGAAGCTGGCGCCGCCAAAGAGCGCCGCGCACGTCGTCAACAAGTCCGACACGACTGCCCCAGCCGACGCCGCCGACCCCGGCCCGGTTCCCGTCAAGCCGAAGCGGCCGAAGCCGTCGCCGACGCCCGTCGCCGAGGCCGAGCCGACCACCGACGACGCCGTGGCCCCGTCCGCCCCGAGCGGCGGCTTTGCCGTGCAACTGGCGGCGCCGAAGAGCGAAAGCGAGGCCAAGGCGCTCGTTCGCGCGCTGCCCGGCCGCTATTCGGAGGCGCTCTCCGGCGCCTCGCTCGGCATAAGAAAGGCCGAACGCAAGGGCGAGACCATCTATCGCGTGCGCGCCTTGGGCCTGACCAAGGCCGAGGCGTCCGCCATGTGCGCGAAGGTCAAGTCGGCGGGCGGCGACTGCTACGTGGCCAAGAACTGATGCGCGCCTTCGTCTGCGGCTGCCTCTCGACGGGGTTGTCCGCGGAGGAGCTCGCCTTCGTGCGCGACGCGGATCCCTGGGGGCTGATCCTGTTCCGGCGCAACGTCGAGAGCCGCGAGCAGTTACGGGCGCTGAGTTCGCAGTTCCGCGCTGGCGTAGGGCGCGCCGACGCGCCGGTGTTGATCGACCAGGAGGGCGGCCGGGTGCAGCGCCTCGCGCCGCCGCTGTGGGCGGCCTATCCCGCCGCCGCCCGTTTCGACGCCGAGCTAGGCGGCGAGCGCGCCGAGGAGGCCGTGCGGCTGACGATGCGGCTGGTCGCCCACGACCTGCGCGAGGTCGGCGTCACCATCGACTGCGCGCCCGATCTCGACGTCGCCGACGAGGCGACCCATGCGGTGATCGGCACGCGGGCCTATTCGCGCGATCCCGCCCGGGTCGCGGCGCTGGGCCGGGCGGCGATGGCGGGGCTGATGGCGGGCGGCGTCGCGCCGGTCGTTAAGCACATGCCCGGCCACGGCCGAGGGCGCGTCGACAGCCATCTGGAGTTGCCCGTGGTCGCGGCGAGCCGCGCCGAGCTGGCGCGCGATTTCGCGCCGTTCCGGGCGCTGCGCGACGCGCCTGCGGGGATGACCGCGCATGTCGTCTACACGGCGATCGACAGCGAGCGTCCCGCCACCACGTCGCCGACGGTGCTCGGCGAGATCGTGCGCGGCGAGATCGGCTTCGACGGGTTGCTGTTCAGCGACGATCTCTCGATGAAGGCGCTCGGCGGGCCGTTCGGCGAGCGCGCCCGCGCGGCCTACGCGGCCGGGGTGGACATCGCGCTGCACTGCAACGGCGACCTCACCGAGGCGCGGGCTGTCGCCGCGGCGGCGCCGGCGCTGCAGGGCAAGCCGCTCGCGCGGACGCGGGCGGTGTTGGCGATCATCGCCGCCGGGCCCGACGATTTCGACGTCGGCGCCGGCCGGGCGCGCCTGGCGGAGATGTTTCCAGGCGCATGAGCTGAAGCGGCGACCCGGCGCTCACAGCCGGGCCAGCAGCGTCTCGACGCTGCGCCGCCAGCGGTCGGCTTGCTCGGATTCCGTCCATAGCTCGACGATCTCGGAGGGGTCGCAGAGCACGCGCGCGACGGCTCGCTTCGCCAGTTCGCGCCGCTTCGGCGGGACGACGACGCGCGACGCTGCGATCCAGGCGTCGACGGTCTCGGTGTAAGAGGTCCGGCTGCCGCCGCCATCGTTCATCCGCGCGACGATCTCGGCGGCGGCCAGGCCTTCCTCGGCTTCCAGCGCTTCCAAATAGTCGGCGCCGCGCGCCAGCACCCGGCTCAGCGCGCGATCCACCAGCGGAAAGCCGCCGCCATCGGCGACAGCGGCGGCGAAGTCGCAAGCGGTATCGTTTTCGAAAACGCCACATCCCCATGCGCCCATCGCCGCCTCCTGTCGTCGTGTACGGAATCCTCAGCCTATCATCGATCCGCTAGAATTCGATCTCCAACCTGAGCTTGGCCTGCGATCGTGTGAACTGCGCGAGGTTCGGCCCATGCGGCCAGCCCGCGAGCTGCTGCGTCCAGGCCCCGGAGAGATCGATCTTCCCGCTGAGCTGATAATGGAACGTCGGCCCCAGGAACACCGCCGAGCCGAGCCAGCTCTGCGCCGCCAGTCCGTCGAACTCGTTGAGGACATCCGCTTCGCCGCCGATCATCGCCTCGGGCGTGATCCGCCACGACATGGCGCCGCTCGCCGAAAGCGCCGAAGCGCGCTCCCACGGCTCGCCGCGCAGGCTCGAAATCTGCGGCGCGTAGAGCAGGTTCAAGTCGGCGTAGAGCCGCCGCGCGATGGGTTGCGCGTCAAGGATGAACAGCAACGGCAGGTCGAGCTGCTGCCCCGTCGCGCCGCCTTCAAATCGCAAGGACGCCTCGGGCGCGAGGGTGATTGTCGCCTGCGCGCTCCAAGGCCCCGAGTGGGGGACCAGAACGTAACGCCATTCGTTGGAGACGCCGCTGAAATCCACGCCGGAATAGTTGCTGACGTCGGCAATCCCGCGGATCGACTGGCCCAGGCCATGCGCGCCGAATTCGATTCCGAGCCGCGGCGTCGGCGTGATCTCGTAGATCGCCTCCTGCTCGACCAAGGCGTAGCGTCCCGACGGCTTGAACAGCGCCGCCGTGGTCTCCAGTTCGACAGAGCGGTCGCCGGCCTCGCCGACGTCGGCGCCTTCGAGCGCGCCGAACAGGTTCTTGGTGTCGAGCCGGTAGAACGGATCGCCATCCTTGCGCTCGTCGTCGTCGGCTCGCGCGGGTACGGCTAAGCCCACAATCACAGCCGCGGCCGCGGCCAAGGTCTTGACGCCCATTTCTCCTCCCTGCTGGAGACTATTAGGCGAGACTTCGCGCCGATGAGCGGGAATTTATCCCGCCCGGCGCTCACCGCACGGCGTAGGCGTCGTAGACCACGGCGTTCGCGCGCCGCATCGCGCTGCCGAGCCCGATGGTGTGGTTGAGCCAGCCGAAGCGCGTCGAGGCGGTCTCGAACTGCATCGTCACGCGGAAATAGTATCGGGCGGGGTCGACGTCCTCGCCGCGGGCCAGAGCCGCGATGACTTCGGCCGGGCCGTGGCGGAAGCCGCGGGTTTGCAGATAGGCGAGCGCGCCGTCTTTGAGCCGCAGAAGGTAGCGCGTGTCGATCAGCGCGACGCCCTCGTGCGTGACGACCTGCCAGTCGGCGCCGTTGTCGAGGATGTCGCCGCTCAGCAGCGGGCCATGAAATCGCCCGCCGGTGATCGGGATGATGCGGCGGCGCCCGAGCGGCGAAGTGTCGCCGAGCTCGAACGGCGGGGCGGTCAACGCGACCTCAAACCGCGCCATCGGCTCCAGCCGCGGTTCGGGCGGAGATACGCTCTCGCTCATGTCGCTTCCCTTCCGCTTTCCTGAACCATAAGGGAAGGTTGCGGCCTTGTGCAAAAGCTTTTGCCATCCCGCCGTCGCGCCGCTATAGGCGGGCCGTTCAAAAAAACGCTTACGCCGGGCTGTTTCGGCGAGTGAGCCAAGGAGTTCCTATGTCCGCCGACATGATTGACGTGACCTTCCCTGACGGCGCCTCGCGCGCCTTCGAAGCCGGCCTTACCGGCGCCGAAATCGCCAAATCGATCTCCCCTTCATTGGCCAAGCGCACCGTCGCCATGCTCGTCGACGGCGCGCTGACCGATCTCGCCGACCCCCTAGAGCGCAGCGCCCGCGTCGAGTTCATCTCTCGCGACGACCCGCGCGCGCTGGAGCTGATCCGCCACGACGCCGCGCATGTGCTGGCGGAGGCCGTGCAGACTTTGTGGCCGGGCACGCAGGTGACCATCGGCCCCGTGATCGAGAACGGTTTCTATTACGACTTCTTCCGCAACGAGCCGTTCACGCCGGAGGATTTCCCTGTCATCGAGAAGAAGATGCGCGAGATCATCGCGCGCGACAAGCCGTTCGCCAGACGGACCATATCGCGCGACGCGGCCAAGGATCTGTTCGAGAAAAAGGGCGAGGCGTTCAAGGTCGAGTTGATCGACACGATCCCCGCCGATCAGGACATCAAGCTCTATTCGCAGGGCGATTGGTTGGATCTCTGCCGCGGCCCGCATATGACCTCGACCGGCAAGATCGGCGAGGCGTTCAAGCTGATGAAGGTCGCCGGCGCCTACTGGCGCGGCGACTCGAACCGGCCGATGCTGTCGCGCATCTACGCCACCGCCTTCGCCAAAAAGGACGAGCTCGACGCTTATCTGAAGATGCTCGAGGAGGCCGAGAAGCGCGACCACCGCCGCCTCGCGCGCGAAATGGATCTGTTCCATTTCCAGGAGGAGGGGCCGGGCACGGTGTTCTGGCACCCGAAGGGCTGGACGCTGTTCCAGATCCTGATCGCCTACATGCGCCGCCGTCTTGCCGCCGACTACAAGGAGGTCAGCGCGCCGCAGGTGCTCGACAAGCATCTGTGGGAGATCTCCGGCCACTGGGGCTGGTATCGCGAGAACATGTTCATGGCGCGCGCCGCCGGCGAGGACGCGGAGAAGGAGGACGAGCGCATCTACGCGCTCAAGCCGATGAACTGCCCGGGCCACATCCAGATCTTCAAGAACGGGCTGCGTTCCTATCGCGAACTGCCGCTGCGCCTCGCCGAGTTCGGCGTCGTGCATCGCTACGAACCCTCGGGCGCGCTGCATGGCGTGATGCGCGTGCGCGCCTTCACCCAGGACGACGCGCATATCTTCTGCACGGAAGATCAACTCGCGTCCGAGTGCCACAAGATCAACGAGCTGATCCTGTCAGTGTATCAGGATTTCGGCTTCGACAAGATTGTCGTCAAACTCTCGACCCGACCGGACAAGCGCGTCGGCGCGGACGCGCTGTGGGATCACGCAGAAAACGTGATGATGCAGGTGCTGGAGGAGATCAAACAGCGCCACGGCGATGTCGTGACGACGGCGATCAATCCGGGCGAGGGCGCGTTCTACGGGCCGAAGTTCGAATATGTGCTGCGCGACGCCATCGGCCGCGACTGGCAGTGCGGCACGACGCAGGTCGACTTCAACCTGCCCGAACGGTTCGGCGCCTTCTATATCGCGCCGGACTCGTCGAAGACCACGCCGGTGATGATTCATCGCGCGATCTGCGGCTCGATGGAGCGCTTCACCGGCATCCTAATCGAGAACTACGCCGGCCATTTCCCGCTGTGGCTCGCCCCCGTGCAGATCGTCGTCTGCACCATCACCCAGGACGGCGACGACTACGCGATGGAGTTCACGGCAGCGGCGCGCAAGGCCGGCTTGCGCGTCGAGACGGATCTGTCGAACGAGAAGATCAGCTACAAGGTGCGCGAGCATTCGCTGACCAAGACGCCGGTAATCGTCGCGCTCGGCCGGCGCGAGGCGGCGGAGCGTACAGTTTCGGTGCGCCGGCTCGGCTCGAATGCGCAGAGCTCGCTCGGCTTCGACGCGGCAATCGCAGGTTTCGTGGAGGAGGCGACGCCGCCGGATTTGAAGCGGAGCGGTTCCTGACCCGCGCGCCGAGCCGGCCGTCATCGCGAGGCGATCCACGCTTCCACTCGAATCAGGAACGCTTGATCACGGAAAGGTGGATTGCTTCGGCTCACGCTCATAGTGACGAGTTGGCCCGTCACTGACGGATCATCATGAAGGACGCCAGATGAAGCTCGCCCTCAACGACGGCCGCGCCATTCCTCAGCTCGGCCTCGGCGTCTTTCAGACCCCGCCCGACGCCACCGCCGAGATCGTCGCGGCGGCGCTGAAGACCGGCTATCGCCATGTCGACACCGCCGCGATCTACCGCAACGAAGACGGTGTCGGACAGGGACTCGCGGCGGCGGGCGTCCCGCGCGAAGAGGTGTTCGTCACCACCAAACTGTGGAACGACTCGCAGGGCTTCGACGCGGCGTTGAACGCCGCTCGCGACAGCCTGAAGCGGCTGAAGCTCGCCTATGTCGATCTCTATCTGATCCACTGGCCGGCGCCGCGGCGCGGACTCTATGTCGATACCTGGCGCGCGTTAATCCGTCTGCGCGAGGACGGGCTCGTCCGCTCCATCGGCGTCTCCAACTTTTGCGCCGAGCATCTGGAGCGCATCATCGGCGAGACCGGCGTCACGCCTGTCCTCAACCAGATCGAACTGCATCCGCGCTTCCCGCAGCGCGCGCTGCGCGAATTCCACGCCAGCCACGGGATCGCCACCGAGTCCTGGGCGCCGCTCGGCCGTTCGCAATTCCTCAGCGATCCCACGATCACGCGCATTGCGGCCAAACACGGCCGCACCCCAGGGCAGGCCGTCATCCGCTGGCATCTCGACGAGGGGCTGATCGCGATACCGAAGACGGCGCGACGCGAGCGCCTGCCGGAGAATTTTGACGTATTCGGCTTCAAGCTCGACGACGACGACCGCAAGGCGATCGCCGCGCTCGAGCGGCTGGACGGGCGCACGGGTCCCGACCCGATGAGCGCCACGTTCTGATCATGGAAGTCGTGTTCGACATCGGCAATGTGCTGCTGAGCTGGGACCCGCGCAATCTCTTCGCCGCGGAGTTCGCGCACGAGGCCGAGCGCGAGCTTTTTCTCAGCAGCGCGCTCGACATGGCCTTCATCCTACAAACGGACATTGCGCGGAGCTTCGGAGAGCTGATCGAGGCGCGCGCGGCGGCGTTCCCGGCTTACGCGCGCGAACTGCGCATGTTCGACGCGCGCTGGATCGAGACGCTCGGCGGCGCCATCGAGGAGAATGTCGCGCTGCTGCGGCGGCTGCAAGCGGGCGGCGCGCGGGTCCATGCGCTGAGCAATTTCGCGCACGAGAAATTTGCGCTCGCCTGCGCCGAGTTCCCGTTCCTCAACACGTTCGACATCGCCGTGATCTCGGGGCGCGAGCGCGTCGCCAAGCCCGACCGCCGCATCTTCGAGATCCTGATCGAGCGGGTTGGGCGACCGCCCGGCGACCTGCTGTTTGTCGACGATTCGCTCAGGAACGTCGAGGCGGCTCGCGCGTGTGGCATCGAGGCGCTGCACTACGCGCCGGGGCTCGATCTCGCCCGCGAATTCGCCGTGCGCGGGCTCATCGCGAGCTAGCGCAGTCGGCGCACAGGCCCGCGACCTCGATCATCAACCCCTTGGGCGCAAAGCCCTGCGACTGGGCGGCGCGGTCGATCGCCGCGCCGACGTCCTCGTCCTCGATCTCGACGCTGCGTCCGCAAGCCTGGCAGCTCAGCAGCACGCCGCGGTGCGCGTGGTCGAAATGCGCGCAGGGCGCGAACACGTTGCGGCTCTCGATGCGGTGCAGAAACCCGTGCTCGATCAGGAAATCGAGCGCGCGATAGACCGTCGGCGGCGCGATCGCCTTGTTCTCGCGCTTCGCCAGCGCCTCGATAATCGCATAGGCGCCGAGCGGCGCCGCGTGCTCGGCGAGAATGGCGACGACGCCCGCTCGGGTCGGCGTCAGCGCCAGCCCGCGGCGCGCACAGGCCTGCCGGACCTGTTCGGCCCAGCCCTGCGGCGCCTCGTGGTGGGAATGTGCGGTCATGCTCGTTTCTATCATAATCGCGCGCCGGGGTCTTGCCAGCATGAATGTTATAACATAACAGACGCTCCCGTCGAACGAGGAGGTCCCCGTGAAGTCGCTCGCGCTGATTCTTCCCCTGGTCTTCACCGCTTCCGCCGCTTCCGCAGGCTTGGCCGCCGAGCCGCTGCGCGTGGTCGCCGCGGAGAATTTCTACGGCGATCTCGCCCAGCAGATCGGTGGCGCGTATGTCGCTGTCACCAGCATCCTCACCAATCCCGATCAGGATCCGCATCTGTTCGAGGCGAGCCCCGAGACAGCCAGGGCGATCGCGGGGGCGAAAGTCGTCATCGCCAACGGCGCCGGCTATGATCCGTGGATGGCCAAACTCGCCGCGGCCTCTCCCGCTCCGGGACGCGCGGAAATCGAGGTCGCCGCGCTCGTCGGCGCCAAGCCCGGCGCCAATCCGCATCTCTGGTACTCGCCGGCCAACATGAAAGCGGCGGCCAAGGCGCTGGCGCAGGCGCTCGCCGCCGCCGATCCCGCGCACGCGCACGCATATTCCGCCAACGAGACCGCGTTCGAGGCGTCGCTCAAAGGAGTCGACGATACGCTCGCCTCGCTCGGCGCCCGCTACAAGGGCGCGCCCATCGCCGCGTCCGAGCCGGTGTTCGGCTACGCCGCCGACGCCATCGGGCTCGACGTGCGCGAGCAGAAATTCGCGCTCGCCGTGATGAACGACGCCGAGCCCTCGCCATCGGACGTCGCGACCTTCGAGACCGACCTCAAGGGCCGCAAGGTGCGCGCGCTGATCTACAATTCCCAGGCGAGCGAGCCCGCGGTCGAGCGGCTGGTCGCGCTGGCCAAGGCGAACGGCGTGCCGGTCGTCGGCGTCACCGAGACCGAGCCGCCGGACACGCGCTATCAGGACTGGGTCAAAGGCGAACTCGACGCGCTCGACAGAGCGCTCAGCGCTCGGGTCAATTGAACGCGCTCGCGTTCGAGGCAGCGACCATCCGGCTAGGCGGCCGCATGATTCTGAGCGACGCCAGCTTCGCGATCCGCGAGGGCGAGTTCGTCGGCATGCTCGGCGCGAACGGGGCCGGCAAGACGACGCTGTTCCGCGCCGCGCTCGGCCTCGTCCCGCTCGTTTCGGGCGCGATCCGGCTGTTCGGCGAACCGGTCCGGCGCGGCGGCGCGCCGGTCGGCTACATGCCGCAAAACCGCGGGGCGATGGTTTCCGCGCGGATGACCGGCCACGCCGTCATCGCGCTTGCGGCCAGCGCCCGCTTCGGCTTTTCCGGGCTCGACGCGGCGACGCGGCGCGAGATCGACTGGGCGCTCGAACTCGTGGGCGCGCGCGAACTGGCCCAACGGCCGTTGTCGGAGCTTTCCGGCGGCGAACGCCAGCGGTTGCTGCTGAGCCAGGCGCTGATCGGCCGCCCGAAGCTGCTGCTGCTCGACGAGCCGCTGATCTCGCTCGATCCCGCCCATCAACTCGGCGTCGTCGAGATCGTGGCGCGGCTGCGGCGCGAACTGCGGATCGCCGTGCTGTTCAGCGCCCACGAGCTGAATCCGCTGCTCAACGCCATCGACCGCGTGCTCTATCTTGGCCAGGGCGCGGCGGCGCTCGGGACTGTGGACGAGGTCGTCAACTCGGCGACGCTGTCGCGGCTCTACGGCGCTGAGGTCGAGGTGGTGCGCGTGCGCGACCGCGTGTTCGTGATGGCCGGCGGCGTCGAGGTCGAGAGCGAAGCGCACCGGCACGAGGGGCATGGGCATGAGCATTAGGAAACTCCCTCCCCCCTTGCGGGGGAGGGCAGGGGAGGCGGGCGCTGTCACCCCCACCCCAACTCTCCCCCGTCAAGGGGGAGGGAGTTTCCTGCGCGCCGGCGGCCCCCATGCTTGAATACGACTTCATGCGCATGGCCTTCGCGGCTTCGGGCGCTGCGGCGGTGCTGTCGGGCGCGGTCGGCTATTTCCTGGTGCTGCGCGGCCAGACCTTCGCCGGCCATGCGTTGAGCCATGTTGGCTTCACCGGCGCGACCGGCGCGGCGCTGCTGGGGCTGTCGCCGCTCGGCGGGCTGCTCGCTTTCTCCGCGCTCGCCGGGCTCGTCATGGGCCTCATCGGCGAGAAATGGTCGGAGCGCGACGTCGCCATCGGCATGACGCTGTCGCTGTCGCTCGGCCTGGGACTGCTGTTCCTGCATTTCTACACCTCGGCCGCGGTCCAGGTGACTGCGCTGCTGTTCGGCAACGTCTTCGGCGTCGACGGCCGCGCGCTCGCGACCCTGCTGACGCTCGCCGCCGCGAGCCTGATCGCGCTCGCCGCCATTGCCCGCCCGCTCGCCTTCGCCAGCCTGCAGGCCGAACTCGCCGAGGCGCGCGGGCTGCCGATGCGCCGGCTCTCGGTCGCGTTTCTCGTGCTCGTCGCGGTAGCGGTGGCGGAAGCGGCGCAGATCGTAGGCGTGCTGCTGGTGTTCGCGCTGATGGTCGGCCCGGCGGCGGCCGCGCGCAACTGGACGCGCAGCCTCGGGGCGGGCGTCGCGCTCGCCGCCGCACTCGCGCTCGGCGAGGCGTGGGGAGGCCTGACGCTGTCGTTCTATACCGACTGGCCGGCGAGCTTCTGGATTTCGGCGCTTTCCGGCGCGGCCTATTTCGCGTCGCTCGCGCGCGCTTGAGGCCGCTCAAACCTAGTTGACAGTCGCGGGATAGAAGGGAGCGCCGTCTAGGAGCAAGCCCCCATGCAGCGTCTTGCGAACCGTCCGTTTGCGGACATCGCGGTCGGCGAGAATTTCGTTGCCTCGCATACCTTGGCGATCGCCGACGTCGAGCGCCTCGCCGCCGCGGCGGCGGGCTTCGACGCCGACGCGATGGAGCTCGGGCTTTCGACCTCCAACAGTTTCATCGACGCCGCCGCGCGGCTCTCCTGGGCGCCGTTGTGGCTGGCCGGAATCGTCGCCGCGCGCTTTCCCGGCGTCGGCGTGCTGCCGCTCAACGCCAAGGTCGAGACGCTGGCGGCTCCCGCGCCGGGCGAGCCGATGACGCTGGCGCTGCTGGTGCGCGACAAGCGCGACGAAGGGCGGCGCGTCGTCGTCGAGGCGCGCGCCACCGACTCGCGCGGCAATCTCGCGATGACGGCGAACCTCGAACTCGTGGCGCCGCTGGAGCGGGCGAGCTTCAAGGGACCGGACGGCAAACCGGCTCCGCATGAGAAAGGCGCTCGCGCGCGCCGGCTGATGGACATGGCGCGCAGCCTCGCCCCGCTGCGCACCGCCGTGGTGCATCCCGTCGACGAAGCTTCGATCCTGGGCGCGGCCGAGGCGCATGCGCACGGGCTCATCAACGCCGTGCTGGTCGGCCCGGAGGCGAAGATCCGCCGCGCCGCCGAGGCTGCGGGCGTCGATATCTCGGGTATTGAGATCGTCGCCGTCGAGCACAGCCACGCCGCCGCCGACGCCGCCGTAGCGTTGGCGCGCGATGGCAGAGTCGAGGCGCTGATGAAGGGCGCGCTGCACACAGACGAACTCATGAGCGCCGTGGTGCGCCCCGATTCCGGGCTGCGCACCGCCCGCCGCATCAGCCACGTGTTCGCGGTGGACGCGCCCAACTATGCGCGCTCGCTGTTCATCACCGACGCCGCGATCAACATCTATCCTACGCTGATGGAGAAGCGCGACATCGTACAGAACGCCATCGACCTCGCCCGCGCGGTCGGCGTCATCGTGCCGCATGTCGCGATCCTTTCGGCGGTCGAGACCGTGTCGCCCGACATCCGCTCGACGCTCGACGCGGCGGCCTTGTGCAAGATGGCCGACCGCGGCCAGATCACCGGCGCCAAGCTCGACGGGCCGCTCGCCTTCGACAACGCGGTGTCGCCGGAAGCGGCGCGCTCGAAGGGCATCGTCTCCGAGGTCGCCGGCCGCGCCGACATTCTCGTCGCCCCCGACCTCGAAGCCGGCAACATGATCGCCAAGCAGCTGGTCTATCTCGCCGACGCCGAGATGGCCGGCATCGTGCTCGGCGCTCGCGTTCCGATCATGCTGACCAGCCGCGCCGACGGCGTGGCGGCCCGGCTCGGCTCCTGCGCGCTGGCGATGATGGTCAAGCGGGGGCGGTGACGGCGCAGGTTCAGGCGTCGGCTTGTCGCAGAAAACGCCGACTTCTACAGTATTCCGAGCGAAGCCTGCGCGTTTAGGGCGGGATCCGAGCCTGAAAAACGCGCCATGGACGCATTCTGCACGTTGGATGTCAACGACTTAGGCGCCGAACCACGTCACCCCCGGGGGGGCGCCCGCGGGCGTCGTCCTTTCCGCACTCAAACTGCGCGTCCCAGCATAGCGTTCTTTCTGAAAAAGGGAAAGCCGCCGGGATGGCAGCCGGCGTGAGCGTCAGCGGCTCCCGTTTAAACCGGCCGCAGCAGTACGTGCTTCTTGCGGCCGAGCGAGAGCTTGACGACGCCGTCGCGCAGGACCGCGGGGCCGATCGTCGCCTTCTCGTCGCTCAGCGCCTCGTCGTTGACGCGCAAGCCGCCGCCCTTGATCTGACGCCGCGCCTCGCCGGTCGAGGCGACCAGCCCGGCGCGCACGAAGGCGCTGAGCGCGCCAAGGCCCGCCTCGAACTCCGCGACCGGGATCTCCACCGTCGGCAGCTCAACCGCCAGCGCCCCCTCCTCGAAGGTTTTGCGCGCGGTCTCGGCGGCGGCTTCCGCCGCCTCGCGGCCGTGCAGCAGCGCGGTCGCCTCGGTGGCGAGCGTCTTCTTCGCCTCGTTGATCTCGGCGCCCTGCAGAGCCGCCAGCCGCGCGATCTCGTCCATCGGCAGCAGCGTGAACAGCTTCAGGAACCGGGCGACGTCGCCGTCCTCGGTGTTGCGCCAGAACTGCCAGTAGTCGTAGGGGCTCAGCATCTCCGGATCGAGCCAGACGGCGCCCGCCGCCGTCTTGCCCATCTTGGCGCCCGACGCCGTGGTGATCAGCGGCGAGGTCAGCGCGTAGAGTTGCGGCGTCCCGAGCCGGCGGCCGAGGTCGGTCCCGGTGACGATGTTGCCCCATTGGTCGGAGCCGCCCATCTGCAGCGTGCAACCGTAGCGGCGGTGAAGCTCGACGAAGTCGTAGGATTGCAGGCACATGTAGTTGAACTCGAGGAAGCTCAGCTCCTGGTCGCGCTCCAGGCGCAGCTTGACCGAATCCATCGACAGCATGCGGTTGACCGAGAAGTGGCGGCCGACGTCGCGCAGGAACTCGATGTAGTTGAGCTTGGTCAGCCAATCGGCGTTGTCGGCCATGACGGCGTCATGGCGCCCCTCGCCGAAGCGCATGAAGCGGGCGAATCCCTTGCGGATGTTGGCCTTGTTGGCCTCGATCTGCTCCACCGTCAGCAGCTTGCGGCTCTCGTCCTTGCCGGAGGGGTCGCCGACCATGGTGGTGCCGCCGCCCATCAGCGCGATCGGCTTGCCGCCGGTCTCTTGCAGCCAGTGCAGCATGTAGATCTGCAACAGGTGGCCGACGTGCAGCGACGGCCCGGTGGCGTCGAAGCCGATATAGGCGACGAGTTCGCCGCTCGCGGCCTTGGCGTCGAGGCCGGCCCAGTCCGAGCATTGATGCACGTAGCCGCGCTGCCGCAGAATGCGCAGGAAATCGGATTTCGGCTCGAAGGCGTCGGTCACGCTTGGCTCCTCTTACGGAGCGCTGCTTTAAGGGCGCGCGGCTTAAAAAACCAGCGCCCAGGCCGACATCGCCGGGAACGCCAGCGCCGTCTCGACGATGAGGATCGCCGCGCCCGCTTGCTCCTGCCCGAACGGCCGGCAGATCAGCGGGTAGATTGAGAACACCGGCGCGCTCGCCATCACCAACATGGCGCGCCGCACCTGCGGGTCGGCGCCGCCGGCCAGACTCGCAAAACCCAGCATCAGCAGCGGCATCAGCGCCAGCTTGGCCGCCGCGACGGGCGCGATCTCGGCGAGTTCGCCGCCGATCTGCAAGCCCACCAGCGCGCCGCCGATGGCGAACAGCGCGACGGCGGGCGCGGCGAGCGCGAGCAGGTCCACCGCGCGCGCAATCGGCGTCGGCAAGGTCAGGCCGGCGAGCGAGGCGGCGACGCCTAGCGCGATAGCGATCAACAGCGGGTTCTTCGCCAGCCGCAGGGCGAGCGCCGCCGCGCTGAGCTTGCCTTCGCCCGCTCCGCTCTCGGCGAGCGTCAGCGCCAGCGGGATCGTCATGAGATTCTCGACCATGAGGCACAGCGCCAGCGCGATCGCCGCCTTCGGGCCGACAAGCAGGCTGGCGATGGGATAGCCGACGAAGCCGGAGTTGGGCGAGGCGCCGCCGAGCGCGCGCATCGCCGCGCGGACCTGCCCGCCGCGCGCGAACAGCGCGAACACCGCGGCGAAGGCTACCGCCGAGGCGCCGGCGTAAGCCGCCAGCAGGCGCCAGTCGGCGATCTCGGCGAGCGGCCGGCTCGACAGCGCCTTGAAGATCAGCGCCGGCATGGCGAAGCGCAGCACGAAGCCGCCGAGCGCGCGCGCGTCGCTCGCGCCCACCCACGCCAGCCGCACGGCGAGAAAGCCGAGCGCGACGATGAGGAAGATCGGCGCGGTGACGGAGAGGACGTTCACAACGGCGAGGACGCGCGCCTCGCGGCAAGCGCCCGGCCGAGCGCCATCAGCGGGAAGTAATGCCGGTAGAGCCCGTAGCGCAGCATGAACGCGCGCGACAGCTCCGGCCCCTGCATCAGCATCTTGGGCAGGTTGGGATCGGTCAGCTTGATCGTCTGGCCGACGCCGTAGCCGGGAAAGCCCGTGCCGGTGTAGTGCGGCTCCGGCCAAGTGCCATCCTTCTGGTTGTCGATCAGATACGCGAGGCCGCGCTCGATCGCCTGCGCGTCCTGCCGTCGGTTGGCCGCCAGCAGCCCCATCAGCGCCCAGCCGGTTTGCGAGGCGGTGGCGGCGCCGCGGCCGGCCGACTTCAGATCCATGTAGGAGGCGCAGCTCTCGCCCCAGCCGCCGCTCTCCTGCTGATGCGCGACCAGCCAGTCGCAGGCGCGGCCGATGTAGGGGGCGCGCATGTCCTCGCCGATGGCGGCGAGCGCGGGCAGGGCGGCGCCGGTGCCGTAGAGGTAGTTGACGCCCCAGCGGCCGAACCACGGGCCGTCCGCCTCCTGCTCGCGCTTGATGTAGGCGAGCCCGCGCTGGATCGAGGGAAGCGAGCGCGGCAGGCCAAGCTTGGCGAAGGCCTCGATCACATGCGCGGTGACGTCGACCGAAGGCGGGTCGAGCGCCTCGCCGAAATCGCAGAACGGGATCTTGGTCAACAGCTTCTGGTCGTTGTCCTTGTCGAATGCGCCCCAGCCGCCGCCGCGGCTCTGCATCGCGATCAGCCAATCGACCGCGCGGGCGAACGCTTCCTCGATGCCGAGCGCCTTGAACTTGGGGTCGTCGCGGAACGGGGCGAGGGCGATAAGGGCGACGGCGGTGTCGTCGATGTCCGGGTAGTGGTTGTTGCAGTACTCAAAATTCCAGCCGCCGGGCTCGACGTCGGGCAGCTTCATGCTCCAGTCGCCCTTGACCCGCACCTGCCGGGCGAGCAGCCAAAGCGCCGCCTTCTCGACCGTCTCCGGGTAGTCCTCGGAGAGGCCGGCGTCGTCGAAGGCGAGCAGCGTCAGCATGGTGTCCCACACCGGCGAGTTGGTGGCGCCGATGAAGGTCGCGCCGTCGTCCTCGTCCCAGCGCCAGGCGGGATCGTTGAGCCCGTCGAGGCCCTTGGCGATAACGGGATGGTCGAGCGCGTAGCCTTCGACGTGCAGCGCCATCAGGCTGTAGATCCACGGCGGTTGGATGCCGCCCCAGGCGCCGTCGGCGTCTTGATGGCGCACGATCCACTCTGTCGCGTGGGCGACGGCGGCCGGGCGCCAGAGGCTGAGCTTCTGCCGTTGGCCAAACTCCTGGAGGGCGTGCAAGACCTTGTCGGCGCCGCGGAAGAAGGCGTCCCAGCCGCCGGCGTTCCACTTCTTCGGCAGCGTGTAGTCGAAGCGGTCGCGCCCGTCGGGGAACAGGGCGTCGAGGCGGTTCTCCGGGGGCAGCGGGCGGCTCGGGCGGCGGGCGGAGAGCAGGGCGATCGGCATCAAGGTCGCGCGCGCCCACTGGGCGAAGTTGTAGATCGAGAACGGGAACCAGAGCGGGAACCAGATCACCTCCGGCGGCAGGTTCGGCGTCTTGTCCCACGGCCACTCGCCGATCAGGGCGAGCCAGTAGCGGGTGAAGACGCGGATGTGTTTCAGGCCGCCCTTGGACTCGATCCAGGCGCGGGCGCGCGCCAGCGCCGGCTCGTCGTCGCGATGGCCCAGCGAGCGCAGTGCGGCGTAGGCTTCCACGGTGGCGTTGACGTCGCCATTGAGAGCGTCGTGGTAGATCTGCCAGGCGCCGTCGGGGCGCTGGGACTTGATGAGCGCCTTGCCGAGGCGGGCGCGCAACGGGTGGTCCTCCAGGCGCAGGAACCACAGCGCGAGGCACCATTGCGCCTCCATGCAGGAATTGCTCTGCGCGCGCGCGACCCAGTGGCCGTCGGGCTTCTGGTCGGCGACCAGCCAATCGGCGGCGGCGCGGGCGGCGCCGGCGAGGGCGGCGTCGAAATTGTCGGTGGGGCTAAGCGCGTTCATGGCGCGGGATATGCCAGATCGAGGCGAGCGCGGGAAGCGCCGCGGCCGCAGGCGTGCAAGGACAGTCCCGGCGCGAGGCGAATCAGCGGCTTGGGCGCCAAATTGTGTCCCTGAGGGGCGGGCCGGCGCGGTCGGCCGCCGCGCCGTCGGCGAGACGAGCTGGCAAGAATCGCGCCACTGCGCTCAGCCGGCAGGCGAACCCATGCAGGCCGCAGCGCTGCGCGGGCGGCGGGACGCCTTCAATCCGAGCAGCCGCGCTCGTATTCCTCGGCCTTGATCTCGTTGATGCGGCGTTGCTCGCCGGGGCTCAACTCGCCGTAAGGGGGATAGCAGCGCGGACCGAAAACGGCGCGGGCGCGCGGCGTCTTGAAGCAAAAGCCGGCCTCCGCATAGATCGAATTGCGCTCATGCCACAGCCGGTCGCAGACGTCCGCGCGGGCGGCGGCGGGGCAGGCGGCGAAGATGGCGGCGAGCGCCACCGCCGCGGCGCCGGTGGCAAAAAGGGAACTGCTGCTCGACATGATCGTCTCCCCATCGCCGGCGAACCGGGCCGGCCCCGATCGTCTCCTTTTAAGCCAAGCGGCGGCGCACGCCACGCCAGTAAAGCGTCAGCGGCGTTTGCGCGCATGGCGGCGCGACTGCCCGGCGCAGCGTCGGGCATGAGCTAACGGGCGGCGATGGATAGGAATGGCGCGATGCGCGAGCGAAACGCTGGGGGCGGCCGAATTCTGGATTCCCGCGTGCGCGGCACTGACCGGAACTTGCCGAGATCGGCAAAACGTCCACCCTCCCCGCAAGCGGGGAGAGGGAGGGCGGCGGTTGCCGTCAGATGGCTCTAGGCCCTTCGCACGAAGGCGAAGACGAGGCCGACAATAACGACGATGACGGCAAGCCAGATTAGCAGATGCGCGCCGCTCATGGCGGTCGCCGAGACGCCGCCGAAGCCGAATAGCGCCGCCAGAACCGCGACGACGATCAGCACGAGGGCGTAATAGATGAGGTTTCCGGGCATTGGCGAACTCCTGGGTTGACGGCGGCGGTCATATGAGCTTGCCGCCAACAACCCGGAGAGCAGTTGATTGGTTCCGTAACGCCGATTGTCAGGACGTCAGCAAACCTTGGTCGCGTTCCCCGCGGCTTCGTGCGCGTCCGCGACTTCCCGATATCATTGACCGGCAAGGCGCAAGACTATCTGACGCGCCGAGCCGTCGAGGAGCCCCTGGGGCTCCACAAGGCGGAGACCGGCTAGGCGCGCCGCATGAAGGCGAACGCGAGTCCGACGATCACAACGATGACCGCAACCCAAACCAGCAGATGCGCGCCGCTCATGGCTGTCGTGGCGACACTGCCAAAGCCGAAAAGCGCCGCGATAATGGCGACGATGATGAGCACGACGGCGTAATAGATCAGATTTCCAGGCATGGCAGGTTCTCCTTCTTGGCGGCTGTGGCCGCTATGAACTTGCCCACAATCAACTCGGAAATGGCGTAATTGGTTCCACATCGCTGTTTGTTTGAATGCGGCGACGCCCGCGTCATCAGGTCGCGCCCGACGCGGTCGTCAGGTCCCGCGCGGCTTCGCCCGCGCGGTCGGCTCGGCCTCGGCCGGGTTCTCCGGCCAGACGTGGCGGGGATAGCGCCCGCGCAGGTCGGCGCGCACGCTTAGCCACGAGCCGCGCCAAAAACCGGGGAGATCGCGGGTGATCTGGATCGGGCGATGCGCCGGCGAAAGCAGCGTCAGCGTCAGCGGGATGCGGCCGCCGGCGAGCGCGGGGTGTTGTTTGAGGCCGTAGAGCTCCTGCACCCGCAACGCCACCGCGGGGCCGCCCTCGGCCTCGTAGTCGATGGCGAAGGCGTTGCCGGTGGGCGCCGAGAAATGCGTCGGCGCCTCGCGCTCAAGGCGCTGCTGAGCGGCGTAGTCGAGCGGAGCTTTCAAGGCGAGCGCCAGATCGTCGGCGTCGATGTCGGCGAGCGCGGTCTTGCCCGAGAGATAAGGCGCGAGCCAGTCGTGGGAGCGGCTGAGCGCGGCGTCGGAGAGATCAGGCCAGAGATCCGGCTCGGCGCGGCGCAGGAACTCGACGCGGTCGCGCCATTGCTTCAGCGGCTTGGTCCACGGCAGGCGCTCGATTCCCAGCGCCAGCGCGCCGCGGGCGAGGGCCTCCGAGGCGGCCGGGGTCGCGGGGACGGGGAGCGTCTGCTCGGCCAGGATCAGCGCGCCGAGGCGGCGGCGGCGGCGCATCCGCAGCGCCGCAGCGGCGCGGTCGAAGCTGAGTTCGTCGGCGGTCTCGATATCGGCGCCGGCGACCGCCTCGACCTCGGTCGCAGTGAGCGCGGCGGCGAGCAGGATGCGGGCGGCGCCGGCGCGGCCGACGATCTCGCCGACGGCGAGGAAGGGTTCGGTCGCCAGCCGGTCGTGCGGCTCGACGGCGGCGGCGCGGCCGTTGGCCATCAGGAACTCGCCCGGCTTGCCGCGCGCGCGGGCGATGCGGTCGGGGAAGGCGCGGGCGAGCCAGACGGCGGGCGACGAGGGGGCGCCGGAGGGCGCCGTCTCGCCGGCCCGCCGCGCCAGATTGCGGGCGAGCCGGCGCGCGTCCTCGGCGGGGCCGGAGCGGTCGCGGCGGAAGGCGGCGAGGCGCTCGCCGAGATCGACAGACGGACCGCCGAGGCCGCGCTCGCTGACGAGGGTCGCGATCTCGGCGGCGAGCGGCGCCGCGCCGGCGCGCGCGGCGTCGACCAGCATGCGCGCCAGCCGCGGCGGCAAGGCGAGGCGGGCGACGGCGCGGCCCTCGTCGGTGACTCGCCCGTCCGCGTCGAGCGCGCCGAGCTTGGCCAACAACGCGCGCGCTTCCGCCATCGCCGCGCGCGGCGGCGGATCGAGGAAGGCGAGCGCTTGTGCGTCGGCGACGCCCCACAGCGCGAGATCGAGCGCGAGGCCGGAGAGATCGGCGGCGAGGATCTCCGGCTGGGCGTAGGGGGAGAGGCCGCCGTTGGCCGCCTCCTCCCACAGCCGGTAGCAGATTCCGGGCTCGATGCGGCCGGCGCGACCGCGCCGCTGGTCGGCGTTGGCGCGGGAGACGCGGATCGTCTCGAGCCGCGTCAGCCCGAGATCGGGCTCGAAGCGGGGGGCGCGCATCAGGCCGGAATCGATCACGACGCGCACGCCTTCGATCGTCAGCGAAGTCTCGGCGATTGATGTGGCGAGCACCACCTTGCGGCGGCCGGGCGGCGCGGGCGCCACGGCGCGGTCCTGCGCGCGCATGTCGAGCGCGCCGTAGAGCGGGGCGATCTCGACCGCGGGGTCGCGCACGCGCTCGGCCAATGCGGCGGCGACGCGCATGATCTCGCCCTGGCCGGGCAGGAACGCCAGGATCGAGCCGCGCTCGTCCGCCAGCGCGCCCAGCGTCGCCTTGACGACCTGCTCCTCGATGCGGACCGCGGGGTCGCGGCCGAGATAGCGGGTCTCGACCGGGAACGCGCGGCCGGCGCTCTCGATCTCAGCCGCGCCGGCCATCAGCCGGGCGACGCGGGCGCCGTCGAGCGTCGCCGACATGACGAGAAGCCGCAGATCCTCGCGCAGGCCCGCCTGGGCGTCGAGCGCGAGCGCGAGACCGAGATCGGCGTCGAGCGAGCGCTCGTGGAACTCGTCGAACAATACGGCGGCGACGCCGGCAAGCTCGGGATCGTCGACGATCTGGCGCGCAAACACGCCCTCGGTGACGACCTCGATGCGGGTCTTGGCGGAGATCAGGCTTTGCAGCCGCACGCGCAGGCCCACGGTCTCGCCGACGCGCTCGCCCAAGCTCGACGCCATGCGCTGCGCCGCGGCGCGGGCGGCCAGGCGCCGGGGCTCCAGCACGACGATTTTGCCGGTCTGCGCGAACGGCTCGTCGAGCAAGGCGAGCGGGACGCGCGTCGTCTTGCCGGCGCCGGGCGGGGCCACCAGCACGGCGCGGGTGTTTTCGCGCAACGCGTCGGCGAGGTTCGCCAGAACCTCGTCGATCGGCAGGGGGTCGGCGAAGGCGCGCATGCGGCCCCGCGGGTAGCGGGCGAGGCAGGCGAAGGCAAGCCTCGCGCAAGCTGGTCATGACAACTTGAAGGTGTATATTCGTGTCGGCGGAGGTTTGGCGGCGGGAGCTTTGCAATGGCGGTGTCGGGATTGAGCCCAACGGCGGAAGTCACGCGCGGCGGCTACCGCGCGCCGGACCGCCGTGCGAGCCAGGACAACCCGGCGCCGCTGGAGCCGCCGGCCGCTGCGGCGCCGGCCGGCGAATCGCCGGCCGACGCTTTTCCGCTCGACGTCGCCTATTACGCCGCCCGTTTTCGCGCCGGGCTGTCGCAGCTCGGTCTTCCCGCCGAGGCCGACAGCGAGCCGCCCGAGCCCTCGGAATCGCAGGGCGATCCCGCCCTGTTCGATTTCTTCGGCAATCTGAGCGTGCTGCTGCTCGCGGTCCGCTCGGGCGACCTGCCGCGCGCCCAGGCCGCCGCCAATGCGCTGGAAATGGAGGTGCTGGTCGAGCGCAGCGCCGGACGCCATGCCGAAGCCGCCTCGACGCATCGGCTCGACGACATCGGCCGCCTGCTCGGCGCCGTGCAATCGCGCGACGAGGTCGCCGCGCGCGCCGTCGCCAAGGATCTGGCCGCCGAGTTCCGCGCCCCGCCGGCGCCTGCGACCGCGCCGGCTGAGCCGCCGCCGCCGCCCGATCCCTACGCCGAGGCCGACATCGGCGGCGCCGCCTACGACACGCTGGCGCATTACTTCGACGCCGAGACGCCGGCCTGACGAATTTTCCCGCCGCGGGCGTGGTTCCTGCCGCTGGAGAATTGCGCTATATCCCGGCGGATGAGCTATGTCAGTCGCGTGGGGCGCATGAACGACAGCGAAGAGCAGATCATCCTCGTCGACGCCGAGGATCGCGAAACCGGCCTTGCGCCCAAGCTCGAAGCGCATTTGCAGGGCCTCAGACACCGGGCGATCTCGGTCGTCATCCTCGACAAGCGCGGCCGCATGCTGCTGCAGCAGCGCGCGGCGGGCAAGTACCACTCGGGCGGCTTGTGGACCAACGCCTGCTGCACCCATCCGCGCGCCGGCGAGGAGGTCTCGGCGGCGGCGCGGCGGCGGTTGCGCGAGGAGCTCGGGGTCGATTGCGAGCTCAGGTTTGCGCTGCGCACGCATTATCGCGCCGACGTCGGCAACGGGCTGACCGAGGACGAGATCGTGCACATGTTCGTGGGGACCTACGACGGGGCGGTGACGCCGGACCCGGACGAGGTCTCGGGATTCGAATGGGTCACCCGCGCGGATTTGCGCCAGCGCATAGCAGCTTATCCCGACGCCTATACGTATTGGTTCCGCCACTACATGCTGCATTACGCCGACGAGATGTTCTCCGCTCTCGCGGCCTGAGGGGAACTTTACGTGAAGGCCATTCGAATCGGTACGCGCGGCTCGCCGCTCGCGCTCGCGCAGACGCATATGACGCGGGGGCTGCTCGCGCGCGCGCACGGGGTCAGCGAGGACGCGATCGAGGTCGTCGTGATCAAGACCAGCGGCGACATGATCCAGGACCGCGCGCTCGCCGAAGCCGGCGGCAAGGGTCTGTTCACCAAGGAGATCGACGCCGCCATGCTGCGCGGCGAGATCGACATCGCCGTGCATTCCTCTAAGGATCTGCCGACCGTTCTGCCCGATGGGATCTGCGCCGCCGGCTATCTGCCGCGTGAGGACGTGCGCGACGCGCTGATCTCGGCGAAGGCGGCGACCATCTCCGGGCTGCCGAAGGGCGGCTCGCTCGGCACCGCGTCGCTCCGGCGACAGGCGCAGGTCAAGCGGCTGCGGCCGGATCTGCAGGTCGGGCTGTTGCGCGGCAATGTCGAGACCCGGCTCGGCAAGGCCGAGCGCGGCGAGATCGACGCGACGCTGCTCGCCTATGCGGGGCTGAAGCGGCTCGGCTTCGCCCATCGCGCCACCGCGCTGCTAGATATCGACCAGTTTTTGCCCGCGGTGGGGCAGGGCGCCATCGGCATTACGGCGCGGCCGGACGATTCGGACGCGCTGGAGGCGCTGGCGCCGCTGCTCCACGCCGAGACCGGCGAGGCGCTCGCCTGCGAGCGCGCGTTCCTGGCCGTGCTCGACGGCTCCTGCAAGACGCCGATCGCCGGCCACGCCAAGCGCGACGGCGCGGTGCTGGCGTTCAGGGGCGCGGTCTATCGCGTCGACGGGTCGGAGACGTTCGAGGTTCGCCTCAGCGGCCGGCCGAGCGAGGCGGCGCGGCTCGGCGAGTTGGCGGGCGAGGATCTGCTGTCGCGGCTGCCCAAGGGCGTGCTGGCGGCTTGAGGCGGCGTCGCGCGGGCGGCGGTTGCAAATAGTCCTCGCGAAAGCGGGAACGCCCGGTTTTTCCCGACGCGCGTCGTCGCCCGGCGCCGCTTACGGCGCCGAATCCGCCGGCGGGAGCGGAACGCCCTCTATAGTTATGTGCGCTGCTCGCGGCGGCAGGCGATCGGGCGCGGACCAGATCTCGCCGTCGCGATCGAATCCGCATCTTGCATAGAGATCGCGGCAAATCCGGTTTCCGTCGGTTTCTTTCAGCGCCGCGATCGGCTTGCGCCCGGCGTATTGTTGAATGAACTCGCACGCCACTGAGATGAACGTCGTTTCGATTTCGAGACCCGCCACCCTGCAGCTCATCACAAATTGAACGATATTATTGCCTGCGATCAAGGCGGCTCCCACGAGGCCGTAAGCGGAAAATTTGTCCTCCGCTCTGAACGACAAAATTTGCATTCCGGCGTCGATCGCGGCCATGAGCTTCTCGATCGGCCAGCGCTCGCCGGTCGTGTTGAACTGGTTCGTCTTGTTGATGAGTTCGAATATACGGTGGAGATGCTTGTCCGATTTGCCGCTGAGTCGGAAAATTTCGATTTTCATGCCCAGCGAGTTCAGGAATTGTTCGCGCGAGGGCGCCATGGCGCGACTTGTCTCGCGACCCACTTGCGCCTGAATCATATCGGTCTTTTGCGCGGACTCCGCGGAAACGAACGCCACTTCCGTTTCCGGCGCCCACATCAGCGAGCGCTTCCAGAAATAGTGGGCGCCATCGAGTATGCGTAAATCCGGGAACTCGGCCTGCATGGAGGCGCGCTCCACAGGATTGTCATCGACGAAGACGACGCTTTTCGGCAGCAGATTGGTGAGTTGCAGCACCTCGTGCATATTTTGAACTTTTGGATTCCAATTTATCTTTACCACCGCAAAATCTTCCAGCGTGATTCTCCAGCCGAAGATTGCGCGCCATTTCTCCCGAACCCGGCTCTCATCGTTTCTGCTGACGATGCAAAGCAGAATGCCGCGCTTCTTGAGCACGCGTAAGGCCTCGATCATCCCCATCGGCCAATACTTGCTCTCGATCATCTGCGGGCCGGGATCGTCGGTATCGCCAATGACGCCGGACCATAACGTATCGTCGAGATCGACGACGACCATTTTGACTTGATCGGTTTGCCGCACGGTCCGATACATGGCGTCGACTTCGGCCCAGATCGCGGCGAAGAATTCGAGCGTCGCCGTGGGATAATATTCCTTCAATTCCCGCGCAGGTTCTATTCTATCCGAATCGGCGGGAATGTGCGGCATCGGGCCGCCGTGGGCGAGCCAGCCGACGACATCCTCCTGAACGCAGCTGCGCCCCATCGAGGCGGAAATCTTGTCCACATCGAGAATAAAGCAGTTCGGCCTGTTCGAGACCTCACCGTCAAGATACTCATTCAGCTTTTCGATGAAATAGACCGAATTACGAAAATCGTACCGCGGCAACAAGCGACCCAAATGATTCTGCACCGGCGCCAGGAAATTGCTTACGAATGTCAGTATGTTGTGTTTGATGCTCCATTCATAGGCGGCGTTCAGCTGCACGGACAGGCGATTGCACACGGTCTCGAACAGGGCTTTGTGCGCCGCGGCGTCCGTATAGGCGAGCGCCCACAGTTCGCTGTCGCCCAGCAGGCTGCGAAGCGGCAATTGGACAATCTGGAAATCATATTCGTCAATGGGTCGCGGCGGATCGCCAAGCTGGGCGATATTGTTGGTAAAAACAAAGTCGCACTTGCATTCGAGATTGAACGTTGCATTCAATATTTCGGCCATGCAGGAGCCAATTAGCAATATCCTGTTCATGCCGCTGTTCGAGCGACGCAGCTCCTGCGGAGCGAGAAAGGAACTTTCGGTATGATGTCTGAAGCGAATCGACGTATTGTCGTCTCTGCCTGACACTTTTCTCTCCGACGCTGATGCAAAATCTGGGGCTGGCGTTGTGGCGACCTGGGGGCGATGAAACTCGCGCCAGAAGAAGAGAAGTCTATCGGCAGAGTCTACGCATCTGCGGCAGGACGCGCAATTTTGCGCCGAAGCTGGACGCTTCTCAGCGCAATGGCGTGGCTCGCCGACGCTTCTTCATCGCGAGCGAAGCGCGCGACGTCGCGTTCGCGTTTCGAAAAACGCTTGCAGCGAGAACGGCAAGTCGCGCGCTCGGCGCGGGCGCCGGATGGCTTTGCGTCGTTAGCCGAACTGCCGCCTCGCCCGCGGCGGGTTCATTCCGCCGCGCGCGCCGGGGCGCGTGGGAGGCGAAGTCGCGCGGGCCTCACTGGAAGATGCGCATCGCGCTTTGCAGCGTCTGCCAGGCGCCCCAGGCGATCGGCAGGCCGACGGCGAGCCACGCGAGAGCCGCGCCGATCCCGAAGCCGCCGCCGCCCGCGATGCCGAACGACTGGCCTTCGAGCGGGCGCGCAGGCGTCGACATCTGCGCGGCGTGGTCCTTCTGCAGCCATTTCGCGTCGACCGGGCGCACCAGCGCGTTGCAGATCAGGCCCAGCACCAGGAAGCCCGACAGGATGTAGAGCGTGCGGTCGTACACCAGCGCGCGCTCGACGCCGGCGGCGATCTGCGCGTCGCGGATGTAGCCGATCACGAACGGGCCGACGAAGCCCGCCGTCGACCACGCCGTCAACAGCCGGCCGTGGATCGCGCCGACGTAGCGCGTGCCGAAGATGTCGGCCAGATAGGCCGGCACGGTGGCGAAGCCGCCGCCGTACATCGACAAAATCAGGCAGAAGGAGGCGACGAACAGAGCCTTCTGGCCGGAATGGGCGAGGCTCGGCGCCGCGGCGTAGAGCACGATGCCGAGCACGAAGAACACGAAATAGGTCGCCTTGCGGCCGATCTTGTCCGAGGTCGAGGCCCAGAAGAAGCGGCCGGCGATGTTGAACAGCGACAGCAGGCCGACGAAGCCGGCGGCGATCTTGGCGATCGCCGTCTTGCTGTCGGCGTCGAGCGCGGAGAAGCCGGTCTCGGGGTGGCCGATCAGGCTGCCGCCGAAGATCTCCTGCAGCATCGGCGACGCCATGCCCAACACGCCGATGCCGGCGGAGACGTTGAGGCACAGCACCGCCCAGATCAGCCAGAACTGCCGCGTCCTGTGCGCGTCATTCAGCTCCACCGAATCGCGGGTGATCATGGCGCGCGCATTGGCGGGCGGCGTCCAACCCTCGGGCCGCCAGCCCTCCGGCGAGACGCGGTAGCCGAGCGCGCCGGCGCACATGAAAACGAAATAACCGACGCCGAGAATCGCCATCGCCTGCCAGGCGCCGGGGCCGTCGGCGGTCTTGAAATTGTTCATCAGCATGTTGGCGAGCGGCGAGCCGATCATCGCGCCGCCGCCGAAACCCATGATCGCCATGCCGGTCGCCATGCCGCGCCGGTCGGGGAACCATTTGACCAGCGTCGACACCGGCGAGATGTAGCCCAGGCCCAGACCGACGCCGCCGACGAGGCCGAGGAACAGCCAGATCATCCAGAGCTGGTGCAGGTAGACGCCGAGCGCCGCGCCGAGGAAGCCGCCGCCCCAGCAGATCGCCGCCGCTAGCCCCGCCTTGCGCGGGCCGGCGCGCTCGAGCCAGCCGCCGAACAACGCCGCCGCAAGGCCGAGCACGATAATGCCGATGGTGAAGGTGATCAGCAGGTCGCTGACGCGCCAGTTGCAGGCGGTCGTCGTCGCCATGCCGAGCACGCCCATATCCTTGCACTCGGCCGGCGCCGCGCCCGGTATCGCCTTGCTGAGCGGCAGCCAGAACACGCTGAGGCCGTAGGACATGCCGATGCACAGATGGATCGCCAACGCCGCCGGCGGCACTAGCCAGCGGTTGAAGCCGGGCTTGGCGATGGTCGAAGCCCTGTCGAGCCAGCCGGTCGCAACGCCGCGCGGCGCGGTGGTCGCCGTCATATGGTCCTCCCGTTCATGAACGCGGCTTAGTTCAGCCTGCGCTCGTTGATTCTTGTTTCAGCACGGCAAAGCCGCGCGCGCTAGTCTCGTTGAGCGAAATGGTGTGCTGTTCGAGCGCGGCGAGCGTCTCGGCGATCATCTTCGGGGTCCAGAACTTGCGGATGTGCGTCGCCACGCCCTTGGCCGCCTGCTCGCTCGGCTGGGTCGCGTAATAGTCGCCGATCTGGTTGGCCATGCGGGCGAATTTCTCGATCTTGGCTGAACTCAAGGCGAGGGCTCCTCAAACTGCAGGGCGCAGTCGGCGCGCGCGGTGACGACGAGATGCAGGCCCGCGGCCCCGGCGGCGCGCAGCGCCAGCGAGGTCGGGGCGGAGACGCAGACCAGCGCAGAAGCGCCGAACGCCGCCGCCTTGACGACCATCTCATAGGAGCAGCGGCTGGTGACCAGGAAAAAGCCGCCCTCCGGCGCGACGCCCTGTCGCAGCAGCGCGCCGATGCATTTGTCGAGCGCATTGTGGCGGCCGACGTCTTCGCGCACGGTAAGGATGTCGCCGTCGGCGTGGCGCCACGCGGCGGCGTGGACGGCGTGGGTCAGCGCGTTGAGCGGCTGATGCGCGGCGAGCGCCGCGACGGCCGCGCCGATGGCTTGCGGCGAAGGCGCCGGCGAGGCTCGCCGCGGCTTGGCCTGCGGCAGGTGTTCGAGATCCTCGATGCCGCAGACGCCGCAGCCGGTGCGGCCGGCGATGGCGCGGCGGCGGGCGAGATGGGCGCGCAGCCGCTCGCCGGTCAGCGCGACGTTGACGCGCGCGGTTTCGGTGTCGGCGTAGGCCTCGATGGCGCGGATCTCTTCGATGCGCTCGACGATCCCTTCGGTGAGCGAGAAACCGACGGCGAAGTCTTCGAGATCGGCGGGTGTGCCCATCATCACGGCGAAGGGCTGACCGCCATAGGCGATCTCGATCGGGGTCTCGACGGCGACGGCGTGAGCGTGAGCCGCGCCGGAGGGGCCTTCGTTGTAGCGGTAGGCGCGGGCGAGGCGCTGCACCGCGGCTGCAGATCCCCTCCCACCGAGTGGGGGGGCCTCAGCGCGCACGTCGGTTTGCGGGGGCGGCGCCCCCCATCCTGACCCTCCCCCGCAAGGGGGGGAGGGAGCGCGCGGCGCCCGTGGCCTGAAACATCAACCTCACTCCGCCGCCAGACCGGCGATGCGGCGCAGCGACAAGCCTTCTTGCGCGTCGCGCTCCTGCCAGTCGGAGACATGGTTGGTGCGGCGCACCTGCACCGCGGTCACCTTGTATTCGGGGCAGTTGGTCGCCCAATCGGAATTCTCCGTCGTCACCACATTGGCGCCGATGCTGGGATGATGGAACGTCGTGTAGACGACGCCGGGTTGCATGCGCTCGCTGACCTTGGCGTGCAGCGAGATCTCGCCGACGCGGCTTTGCAGCGCGACCAGATCGCCGTCGCGCACGCCGCGGTTCTCGGCGTCGAACGGGTGGATCTCCAGCAGGTCCTCCTCGTGCCAGCGGCTGTTCTCGGTGCGCCGCGTCTGCGCGCCGACGTTGTATTGCGACAGGATGCGCCCCGTCGTCAGCAGCAGCGGGAAGCGAGGCCCGGTGCGCTCGTTGGTCGGAACGTACTCCGTCAGCATGAACTGGCCCTTGCCGCGCACGAAGCGGTCGACATGCATGATCGGCGTGCCTAAAGGCGCCGCGTCGTTGCAGGGCCATTGCACGGAGCCGATCTCGTCGAGCTTGGCGTAGGACACGCCGCGGAAGGTCGGCGTCGTCGCGGCGATCTCGTCCATGATCTCGCTAGGGTGTTTGTAGCCCATCGGGTAGCCCAGCGCCCGCGAGAGGTCCATCGTAACCTCCCATTCCGATTTTCCCGCCAGCGGCTCGATCGCCTTGCGCACGCGGTTGATGCGACGCTCGGCGTTGGTGAAGGTGCCGTCCTTCTCCAGGAACGACGCGCCGGGCAGGAACACATGCGCGTAGCGCGCGGTCTCGTTGAGGAACAGATCCTGGATGACGACGCACTCCATGGCGCGCAGGCCGGCGGTGATGTGCTGGGTGTCGGGGTCGGACTGGGCGATGTCCTCGCCCTGGACGTAGAGGCCCATGAAGGCGCCGTCGACGGCCTCGTCCATCATGTTGGGGATGCGCAGGCCCGGCGCCTTGCTGAGCGGCACGCCCCACAGCTTCTCGAACACGTCGCGGGTGCTGTCGTCGGAGACGTGGCGGTAGCCGGAGAACTCGTGCGGGAACGAGCCCATGTCGCAGGAGCCCTGCACGTTGTTCTGGCCGCGCAGCGGGTTGACGCCGACGCCTTCGCGCCCGACGTTGCCGGTCGCCATGGCGAGATTGGCGATCGCCATCACCGTGGTCGAGCCCTGGCTGTGCTCGGTGACGCCGAGGCCGTAGTAGATCGCGCCATTGCCGCCCTTGGCGTAAAGCTCCGCCGCCTTGCGCACCAGTTGCGGATCGACGCCGGTATGCGGCAACACGGCCTCGGGCGAGTGCTTTTCGTCGGCCATGAAGCGCGCCCAGCTTTCGAAGTTGGCGGCGTCGCAGCGTTCGCGCACGAAGGCCTCGTCGACCCAGCCGTTGGTGACAATCACATGCGCGAGCGCGTTGACGATGGCGACGTTGGTTCCCGGCCGCAGCGCGAGGTGATAGTCGGCCTTGACGTGCGCGGACTTGACGAGATCGATCTGGCGCGGGTCGACGACGATGAGTTTTGCGCCCTGACGCAGCCGCTTCTTCATGCGGGAGGCGAACACCGGATGCGCGTCGGTCGGGTTGGCGCCGATGACGAGAATCACGTCGGATTTCTCGACCGACTTGAAGGTCTGCGTGCCGGCCGAGGTGCCATAGGTCTGGCTCAGGCCGTAGCCGGTCGGCGAGTGGCAGACGCGGGCGCAGGTGTCGACGTTGTTGTTGCCGAAGCCGGCGCGCACCAGCTTCTGAATGACGAACACTTCCTCGTTGGTGCAGCGCGAGGAGGTGATGGCGCCGATGGAATCGCGGCCGTATTTGGCCTGGATGCGCTTGAACTCGGACGCGGCGTGGTTGATCGCCTCCTCCCAGCTCACTTCGCGCCAGGGGTCCTCGATGTGGGCGCGGATCATCGGCTTGACGATGCGGTCCTTGTGCGTGGCGTAGCCATAGGCGAAGCGGCCCTTGACGCAGCTGTGGCCCTCGTTGGCCTTGCCGGCTTTCTCCGGAACCATGCGCACGACCGCGCCGCCCTTGACCTCGGCGCGGAACGAGCAGCCGACGCCGCAATAGGCGCAGGTGGTGGAGACCGCACGCTCGGCCTTGCCGTGTTCGATGATGCTCTTTTCGTTGAGCGTCGCGGTCGGGCAGGCCTGCACGCAGGCGCCGCAGGAGACGCATTCGGACGACATGAAGTCGGTTGCGCCGGCGGAGATCTTGCTGTCGAAGCCGCGGCCGAGCGCGGTCAGCGCGAACGTGCCCTGGATTTCCTCGCAGGCGCGCACGCAGCGGTAGCAGACGATGCACTTCGAGGCTTCGAAGGTGAAGTAGGGGTTGGATTGATCCTTGGGCAGATCCAGGTGGTTGGCGCCCTTGTAGCCGTAGCGCACGTCGCGCAGGCCGACGACGCCAGCCTGCGTCTGCAACTCGCAATCGCCGTTGGCCGAGCAGGTCAGGCAGTCGAGCGGGTGATCGGAGATGTAGAGCTCCATCACGTTGCGGCGCAGCTTGGCGAGCTTCGGCGTCTGCGTGCGCACGACCATGCCGTTTTCGGCCGGCGTCGTACACGAGGCGGGCGTGCCCTTGCGGCCTTCGATCTCGACCAGACAGAGACGGCAGGAGCCGAACGCCTCCAGCGAGTCGGTCGCGCACAGCTTTGGTATGGGCGCCTGGATCAGCGCGGCGGCGGCCATCACCGAGGTTCCCTTCGGCACGCTGACCTCGCGGCCGTCGATGCTGAGGCTGACTTGCTCTTCCGCGACGCGGATCGGGGTGCCGGTGTCCAGCTCAGAGCGGAAAGCCATTGAAGCCTCCTATTCCGCCGCGATGCGCCGCGGGGCGCGTGCGAAATCTTCGGGGAAATGGTTGAGCGCGCTCAGCACCGGGAACGGCGTCAGGCCGCCGAGCGCGCAGAGCGAGCCGTCGAGCAGGGTGTCGCAGAGATCGCGCAGCAACTCGACGTTGGCCTCGCGCCGCTCGCCGGCGATGATCTTGTCGATCGTCTCGACGCCCCGCGTCGAGCCGATGCGGCAGGGCGTGCACTTGCCGCAGGATTCCACGGCGCAGAACTTCATCGCGAAACGCGCCTGCGCCGCCAGATCCACGGTGTCGTCGAACACCACGATGCCGCCGTGGCCGAGCATGCCTTTGGCCGCCGCCATCGATTCGTAGTCGAGCGGCGTGTCGAGCATACGCTCGGGGAAATAGGCGCCCAGGGGCCCGCCGACCTGCACGGCGCGGATCGGGCGCCCTGAGCGCGTGCCGCCGCCGAAGCCTTCGACCAGATCGCGGATCGTCGCGCCGAACGCCAGTTCAACCAAGCCGCCGTATTTGATGTTGCCGGCGAGCTGGAACGGCTGCGAGCCGAGCGAGCGGCCGACGCCATAGGCCGCGTAAGCCTGCGCGCCCTCGGCCATGATCCACGGGACCGAGGCGAAGCTCAGCACGTTGTTGATGACGGTCGGCTTGCCGAACAGGCCCTGGATCGCCGGCAGCGGCGGCTTGGCGCGCACGAGGCCGCGTTTGCCCTCCAGGCTTTCGAGCAGCGAGGTCTCTTCGCCGCAAATATAGGCGCCGGCGCCCAGACGGGCCTCGATGTCGAACGCGCGGCCGCAGCCGAGCACGTCGCGGCCGAGCCAGCCGGCGGCGCGAGCGCGATCGAGCGCCTGCTTGAACGTGTGGAAACTGTGCGGATATTCGGAGCGGATGTAGACGTAGCCTTGCGTGGCGCCGACCGAGAGGCCGGCGATGATCATCCCCTCGATCAGCGTGAACGGATCGCCCTCGAACAACATGCGATCGGCGAAAGTGCCGCTGTCGCCCTCGTCGGCGTTGCAGACGACGTATTTCTGCTCCGCCTTGACGCCGGCCACGGTGCGCCATTTGACGCCGGTCGGGAAGCCGGCGCCGCCGCGGCCGCGCAGCCCCGAGTCCACCACTTCGCGGATGGTCGCCTCCGGCCCGATCTCGAGGACGCGGCGCAGGCCCTTGCCGCCGCCGAGCGCCTCGTAGTCCGCCAGCGACAGCGGGTCTGTCACGCCGCAGCGGGCGAACATCAGGCGCTGCTGGTTCTTGAGATAATCCAGCTCCTCGACGCGGCCGAGCAGCTTGGGATGGCCCTCGAACTGCAGCGCCGAGTTGAGCACGCCCTCGACGTCCTCGGGCGTTACGGGGCCGTAGCCGAAGCGCTCGCCGCCGATCTCGACTTCCACCAGCGGCTCCAGCCAGTAGAGGCCGCGCGAGCCGTTGCGCACGATCTCGCACGCTTCGCCGCGGCGGGCGAGCGCGTCCGCGATGGCGCGCGCGACCTTCTCCGCGCCGAGCGCGAGCGCGGTGGAGTCCTTGGGTATGAAGATGCGCGGGGTCATCGGGCGGCCTCGGCGAGCGCGGCGTCGAGGCTTGCGGGCGTCAGGCGCGCCATCGGTTCGCCGTCGAGCATCGCGGCGGGCGAGGCGGCGCAATGGCCTAGGCAATAGACGGTCTCGATCTCGATGGCGTGGCCGTGGCGGCGCTCCAGATGCGCGGCCAGATCCTCGCAGCCGGCGGCCTGACAGGATTCGGCGCGGCAGAGCTTCAGCACCGGCTTGGCGGGGGGCGTGCGGCGGAAATCGTGGTAGAAGGCGATGACGCCGACCGTCTCCGCCTTCGACACGTTTAGCGCATTGGCGATCAACGGGATCGCGGCGTCGTCGATATAGCCGAAGCGCTCCAGGAGATCGTGCAGAATCGGCAGCATCGCGCCCTTCTCGGCGCGTCGGGCCTCGATCAGCGCGCACGCTTCGCTGGCATCCCAGGCCGAACGCCTAGCCATCTCGTCGCCTCCCAGCCGCCCGCCCACACGTCGGGCAGCCTAAACCTAGGTAGTCGCTGACGTTGCGCGGTTCAAATTGATGCTAGGCAAGAATCGATAGGAAAAATCTATCAACCCGGTTTGCGCGGCGGGACGATGCCGGCGACGATGTCCTGAGGCAGCGGCATCGCCATCAGATTGCGGGCCAGCGGCGCCGGGGGATCGCGGTCGGCGATGATCAGGCCGACGCTGCGGCGCGCGGTCGGCTCGATCAGCTCGATGGCGCGGGTGTTCTCGGGGATGCCGAAGAATTGCAGCAGCTGGCGCGGCACGATGGCCGACCAATGGCCCGAGGCGGCGTGGCTGACGAGGTTGAAGATCGAATTCGTCTCCACCGACGGTTTGGGCGTCGCGCCGACCGAGCGGAAGATGCCGTCGAGGATGCGCCGGTTCTGCATGTCGGGGGTGAGCAGGCACAACGGCTCGCTGGCGGCCTCGCGCCAGGTGAGCGCGGCGGCTGCAGCGAAGCGGCCGGCGGCGGGGGTGAGGAACACGTATTCCTCGGCGTAGAGCGGTCGCGCGCGCACCCGCTCCAGCGGCTCGTTGTCGAGATAGGTGACGCCGGCGTCGAGTTCGAACGCCTCGATGCCGCGCTGGATCTCCTGGCTGGTGCGCGACAGCACAGTCACGGTCACGTTGGGGTAGCGGGCGAAGAACGGCGTCGTCAGATGCGAGACGATCGGCAGCGCGGTCGGGATCGCGCCGAGCCGCAGCCGCCCGGAGACGCCCTTGTCCAGCGCCTCGACGCCGTGGCGGAGATCCTCGACCTCGGCGAGCACGCGCTTGGCGTGCTCCAGCGCGAGTACGCCTTGCGGCGTCAGGCCGAGGAAGCGGTGGCCGCGCTCGATGATCGGCGCGCCCAGCTCCTCCTCGAACTGGCGGATGGCGGCCGACAGCGTCGGCTGGGTGACATGGCAGGCCTCCGCCGCGCGGCCGAAATGGCGCTCGCGCGCCAAAGCGACGAGATATTCGAACTGTCGGATCACCATCGCCGCGGTTTAGCAGAGCCGGAGCGCGGTTAGAACCGGCGGCTGCGCTTCGGCCCAAGCTGGCGAAATTGGGCGGCGGGGTTTAAGTTACGGGCGCTTGGTCCAGGAACGTCATGCCGAAATCCGCTGCGCAAATCGTCCTCGTCTTCGCCGCCGCCGTCGCGCTGGTCGCGGCGGCCGGCTTCCTCGTCTTCTCGCCGGGGCGCAACGGCGCGCCGCTGATCGGCGGCCCGTTCGCGCTGCAGACCGGCGACGACAAGACGGTGACCGACAAGGACCTGATCGGCCACCCGTATCTCGTCTATTTCGGCTACACGCATTGTCCCGACGTCTGCCCGACGGCGCTGGCGCAGATCTCCGACGTGCTGGCCAAGCTGCCGGGCAAGCCGGTCAAGGCTTTGTTCATCACCGTCGACCCCGAGCGCGACAGCCCCAAGACGATGGCCGACTACGTGTCGAGCTTCGATCCCCGCGTCATCGGCCTCAGCGGCTCGCCGGAGGAGATCGAGGCGGTCGAGAAGGCGTTCCGCGTCTACGCCAAGAAAGGCGAGGTCAGGGACGGCGACTACGCCATGGACCATAGTTCCGTCGTCTATCTGATGGACCGGAACGGCCGCTTCGCCGAGGCGTTCAACCTCGAACGCAGCGCCGGCGAATCCGCCAAGGAGCTGGAAGGCTATCTCTAGGGAGCGCGACCCATGGGCCACAAAATTCTCAGCGACGCCGAGATCGAGACCGCGCTGAAAGGCGCGGCGGGCTGGAAGCGCAACGGCGAGAACATCGAGAAGAGTTTTGCGTTCGAGACCTTCCGCGACGCGATCGCCTATATCGTGCTGGTCGGCATCGAGGCCGAGACGATGAACCACCACCCGGAATTCACCAATTCCTACAACATCGTTTCCTTCGCCTTCTGCACCCACGACGTCGGCCGCAAGATCACCGACACCGATATCAAGCTGGCCGAACGGCTCAACGAGATCGCGGCGCGGTTTCCGGGCGTGAAATAGCCGGCGGGCCTCACTCGCCCGCTTGAGCCTGTGAATAGCTCGACGAGCGCCCTGAGCGTGAGTGGCGGGTCGTCGGCAAAGCGCGCTAGGTTCGCCGCAAAGGCAATCGGAGGCGCTGGGGATGGGTCCGCTCGCAGGGTTGAAAGTGGTCGAAATGGCGGGGCTCGGGCCCGCGCCGTTCGCGGGACTGATGCTCGCCGACATGGGCGCCGACGTGCTGCGCATCGACCGCAAGACGAAAGCCGGCGGCGATTCGTTCGAGCGGGTCAAGGCGCCCAATTTCGTCGACCGCGGCCGGCGCTGCGTCGCGCTCGACCTGAAGGATCCCGAAGCCGCGGCGCTCGCGCTCGACCTCGTCTGCGGCGCCGACGCCGTGATCGAAGGCTTCCGGCCGGGGGTGATGGAGCGGCTCGGGCTTGGGCCGGACGTGTGCCTCGCGCGCAGCCCGCGGCTTGTCTATGGGCGCGTCACCGGCTGGGGCCAGTCCGGACCCCTGAGCGCCACCGCCGGACACGACATCAACTATGTCGCGCTGACCGGGGTGCTGCACGCCATCGGCGGCGCCGGGCAGCCCGTGCCGCCGCTCAACCTGATCGGCGATTTCGCCGGCGGGGCGATGATGCTGGCGTTCGGCGTCGTCTGCGCGCTGTTGGAGGCGAAGGCGTCGGGCCGGGGGCAGGTGGTCGACGCGGCGATGACCGACGGCGTCGCGACGCTGGCGGCGATGATCTATTCGTTCCGGGCGCAGGGGATGTGGCGCGACCGCCGCGAGGCGAACCTGCTCGACGGCGGCGCGCCGTTCTATCGCACCTACGCCTGCGCCGACGGCAAGTTCGTAGCCGTCGGGGCGCTGGAGCCGCAATTCTTCGCCGCCTTGCTGGAGGGACTCGGGATCGCCGCCGAGGAGCTGCCGGACCGCTGGGCGCGGGAGAACTGGCCGGCGATCGCGGCGCGGTTCGCGGCGGCGTTCCGCAGCCGCAGCCGCGACGAATGGGCGGACGCCTTCGCCGCCACCGACGCCTGCGTGACGCCGGCGCTGTCGCTCGACGAGGCGCCGAAACATCCGCACAATGTCGCGCGGGCGGCGTTTCGTGGCCTGGAGCCGGCGGCGGCGCCGCGGTTCTCGCGCACGCCGGGGGAGATCGCGGCGACAGCGGAGGGCGGCGAGGCGGCGCTGCTCTCCCGCGGCGTGTCGCCGCAGCGCATCGCCGCGCTGAAGGCCAGCGGCGCGATGTGAAGCCGGCTCAGGCGGCGGCTACGGCTTTCATCCACTTCCGCAGCACGGCCAAAGTGACGCCTTCGAGCGCCTGTGGGTTCAGCGATTCCTTCGACAGGAACGCCTGGGCGCCGGCGCGGAAGGCGATGCGGCGGATATCCGGCTCGTCGAGGTCGGTCAGCACCACGCAAGGTGGGCCGCTTCGCGAGTCCAGCGCGTGGATGAACGGCACGCTGGTTTCGCTGCCAAGCCAATAGTCGAGGTAGACGACGTCGAAGTGGACTTGCTTCAACGCAGTTTCCGCTTCTTCGAGCGAGCGGCAGGCCGTTACGTCAATGTCGAGTTGTTTCGAGCGTCGGGCGATGGCGTTCAGCGCCTCCCGCGCCAGCGCGTCGATTTCGATCAGCAGCGCGTGGATCTTCTCGCGCGCGGGCTCGTATCGCTTCGCTTCGCAGGGCCTTTCGAGGCCGTCAGACGGGTCGGAGGCGGAGCCGTCGACAAAAGGTGCGTCCCACAGCATCTGGCGTCCCTCGACCGCAGATCACGCCCGAACTGTTGCAACTCTACCGGTATTTGTTTGCTTCTACTACGAAAGCACGGCAACTTGCAAGAGAAATGCGTTAAATTGGCGCCCCCATAAGATAATTTATATGTGCAACGATTTCGCTCCGGGGCGCAAGAGCGCGGGGGCATTGCGCCAATTCCGGTCGTTGCGCGGAATGGTGCGGTCGGTAGAGTTCCGCCTGCCGGCAGTCAGCCGCGCCGGCTTACGTAACGGCGTCGGCGTCCGGCGAGCAGTTGTCGCGCAAGTCGATATTACGTTTTGGGCGGGGCTTTGCTAGTTTCCCGCTTGCGAGCTTGAAACGATAACGATTAGCTGACGTCGAATTGCGTCGCCCGGCGCGGTGAAGGCCGCGGCCGGGCGACGCTGCGAAATTCGCGGGGCCGTCGCTTTTCTGCGGCAAAGCGAATCACCTAAGCAGGGAGCGTGATTTCCGCGCTTCGTCCGCGCGTCGAGGCGGCAGCGCCGGATGCGATTCGAATCAGAGAGCGCCCATGTCGCGGCCTGAGTCTCTACAGCCTGTGCTTGTCGGCGTCGTGACGGCGCTGGTCGGCTTCGCGGGCTCGTTCGCGGTGGTGCTGAAGGGCCTGAGCGCGGCGGGCGCGAGCGACGCGCAGGCCGCCTCGGGGCTGATGGCGGCGGCGCTCGCCATGGGGCTGGCCTCGGTCGTGTTGAGTTTTGCGCTGCGCCAGCCGGTGTCGGCCGCGTGGTCGACGCCGGGCGCGGCGCTGCTCGCATCGACCGGGGCGGCGACGGGGGGCTTTCCGGCGGCGGTCGGCGCCTTCCTGATCACCGCGGCGCTGCTGGTCGCGGCGGGGCTGTTCAAGCCGTTCGGGCGGGCGGTGGCCGCCATTCCCGCCGCGCTCGCCAACGCGATGCTGGCGGGCGTGCTGTTCGGCCTCTGCCTCGCGCCGATCAAGGCGCTGCTGGTCGCGCCGGCGGGGGCGGCGGCGGTGATCGGCGTCTGGCTCGTGGTGCTGCGCTACCGCCGCGTCTATGCGACGCCGGCCGCGGCGCTGGCGGCGGCGCTGGTGATCGCCTACGACGCGCCGGGTTTCGCGCTCGATGCGGCTGCGATTGCGCCGACGCCGGTTTTCGTCCTGCCTCAGTTCACGCTGGAAGCCTTCGCCAGCCTGGCGCTGCCGCTGTTTCTGGTCACTATGGCGTCGCAGAACCTGCCGGGCGTGGCGGTGCTGAGGGCCTATGGCTATCACCCCAAGCCGGGGCTGCTGATCGCCGTGACGGGGGCGTTCGGCGCGCTGGCGGCGCCGTTCGGCGGCCACGCGGTCAACCTGAGCGCTATAACTGCGGCGATGTGCGCCTCGCCCGACGCCGCGGCCGATCCGGGGCGGCGGTGGATCGCCTCCGCCTCGACGGGCGTCGCCTACATCGTGCTCGGCGTCACGGCGGGGGCGGTGACGCGGCTGGCGTCGGGGTCGCCGATCCTTGTCGAGGCGGTGGCGGGACTGGCGCTGCTCAGCGCGCTGGGCTCGGCGCTGCACAATATGCTCGCCGACGCGCATGAGCGCGAGGCGGCGTTGGCGACGTTTCTGGTCGCGGCCTCGGGCGTCGGCTTCTATGGGATCGGCGGCGCGTTCTGGGGGCTGATCGCCGGCGCCGTCGTGCTGGCGGTCACCCGCGCCGGCGCCTTAAAGTCGTGACGACGCGGCCGCATTGCGGCGCGCTTTGCCCTCCACCGCCAGCGCCGCCAAGGTGAACAGCACTTGCGCGCCGTTCTGCGCGGTGACGTTGGTGGCGTCGTAGGCGGGGGCGATCTCGACCACGTCGGCGCCGACGACGTCGAGCCCGTCGCAGCCGCGCAGGATCGCTAGAGCCTCGCGCGGGGTTAGGCCGCCGACCTCGGGCGTGCCGGTGCCGGGCGCGAAGCCGGGGTCGAGGCTGTCGATATCGAAACTGATATAGGTGGGGCCGTCGCCGAGCACTTGCTTGGCCTTGGCGACGACGGCGGCGACGCCCATCTCGGCGAACTCCTCCGCGTGGATCACCGTCATGCCGGATTCGTACGAAAACTCCCACAGGTATTCGGCCCCGCCGCGGATGCCGATCTGGATAACCCGCTCGGGATCGAGCACGCCGTCGAGCACGGCCTGGCGGAACGGGCCGCCGTGGTGGAATTTCGAGCCCTCGTAGGGGCCGCCGGTGTCGCAATGGGCGTCGATGTGCAGCATGCCGACCGGGCGCTGCTTGCCGATCGCCTTGAGGATCGGCAGCGTGATCGAGTGATCGCCGCCGACGCTGAGCGGAACCACGCCGGCCTCGACCACGCGGTTCATGTAGAGTTCGATGTCGTGATGGCACAGTTCCAGCGAATAGCGCGAGCGCATCGGCAGGTCGCCGACGTCGGCGAACTTGGCCATCGTCAGCGGGGCGCGCGCGAGGACGTGCTCGTAGGGGCCGACGCGCTCGACCGCGCGCACGGCTCTCGGGCCGAAGCGCGAGCCCGGCCGGTTGGTGACGCCGAGGTCCATCGGGATGCCGATCAGCGCGAAGTCGAGGCCGCCGAAGCCAGGCTCGTCGGGCGCTTCCGGCCGGTAGCGGGCGCCGAGCAGGGTGGCGACGTCGGCGAACGGCCATTTGCGGCGGTCGCCGCTGGCGAACTGCTGCTCCGCCACCGCCTTGAACTTGGGGTCGAACATCTCGCCGCCCAGCGCCTTGCCGTAGCGCTCGCGCAGACGCTCAAGCTTGCCTTCGTCCATGAGTTTACGCTCCGTAGAGCCAATCGTAACGCTTGAGCAGCCGGTCGGGTCCGAACGCGCGCATGCCGAGATCGCGGGCGAACGCAAGCGGGCCGCTCATGTGGTAGATGCGCGTCTGCGCCAGAGCCTCGCGCTGCACCCGGTTGGCGCGCTCGACGCGCGCGCGGTTATAGGCGGCGAACGCGGCGATGACGTCGGAATTTGCGGCGAGCGCCGAGCCGAGCGCGCCCGCGTCCTCGATCGCCTGCGCCGCGCCCTGGGCCAGAAATGGCACCATCGGATGCGCAGCGTCGCCGGCGAGCGCGACGCGGCCGGTGGCGTAGGCCGGCAGCGGGGCCCGCGTGAACAACGGCCAGGCGCGCCAGAGCTGCGGCGCGGCGATCAGCTCGCGCGCCGGCTGCGACCAGTCGGCGAAGGCGCGCGCCAGCGCCGGACGGTCGGCTTCGCCGTCCCACGGATGCTCAGGCGGCCGGCCGCGCCAGCGCTGCTCGATGACAGCGACCAGATTGATCTGCGAGCCCCCGCGCAGCGGATACTGCACCAGATGCGCGCGCGGGCCGAGCCGCAGCGTCACCACGGGATCGCCGGCTTTGGCGCCGAGCGCGGCGGCCTCGATCGTCGCGCGGAAGGCGACGCGGCCGGAGAACACCGGCGCGTCGCCGCCGTTGAGGCTCAGCTTCTCGCGCACCTTCGAGCGCAGCCCGTCGGCGCCGATCAGCAGCTCGCCCTCCTCGCTCAGCGTGACGAGGCCGCGCTTGATGGTGGCGCGCACCTTGTCGGCGTTGGCGCCGTAGCCGACCAGCTCGGTGTCGAGCCGCAGGTCGACGCCGGGGGTGCGCTGGACCTGTTCGAGCAGCCGCTGCTGCAGATCGGCGCGGTGGATGACGAGATAGGGCGCGCCCCAGCGCGCTTGCGCGTCGGTGAGATCGAGCGCGAGGAGTTCGGCGTCGTCGCGGCCGCGCAGGATTCGGATCGCGCGCGGCGCGGTCGCCGCCGCGGCGACGCCGTCGAGCGCGCCGAGTTCGGCCAGTACGCGGGTGCAATTGGGCGAGAGCTGCAGCCCGGCGCCGAATTCCTCCAGCTCGGCGGCGCGCTCGAAAAGGACCGGGGCGAGCCCGGCCTTGGCGAGCGCGAGCGCGGCGGCGAGGCCGGCGACGCCGGCGCCGGCGATCAGCGCGCGAGTCATGTTCGTCAGGCCGTCGCGCGCCACTCGCAGGCGGGCGGTTCGGCGTGCGAACCGAGCGCGCCGTCGTAGACGAAGCGGGTCGAGCAATAGGAGCAGACCGCTTCCTTTTCGCCATCCATGTCGATGAAGATGTGCGGATGGTCCATTGGCGGCGAGGCCCCCATGCACATGAACTCCTTCACGCCGACCTTGATGACGGAGACGCCGGGATCGTTATGGAAATGGGGAATGGCGTGATCCGCCATGGAGTGTCGCCCTTTCTAAGCCGCTTTCGCGGCGGCTTAAAGCACTTTTGCGCAGCGCGGGGAAGCGGCGGCGCGGTCGCGCGGCTGTTTCAGCGCGACAGCAGCGCGAACCGGCGCAGGTGCTCCGCCCAGGCCGCGGGCATGTCCTTGTCCGCGACATGCGGCGCGGGCGCAGCCTTGCCGCGCCACGCGACGCCCATGATCTGCATGGTGTTGTAGAGTCCGACGCTCCAGCCGGCGTCGGCGAAAACCGCCAGCCCCGCCGCGACATGGGGCGAGATCAGGTCGTGCAGCATCACCAGCGCGTCGTCGGCCAGCAGCGGCAGCACCGCGCGGGCGTCTGCGCGAGGCGCGTCGCCCTCGTGGTAGCCGTCGATGAAGGCGAACGACCACGGTTGCGGCTTCACCGCCCGCACCGCGGGGACGATGTTGGGCGAAAAGCCCGCCCACAGCCGCGCCGGGCCGACTTGGGCCAGCGAATCCTGCACGTCGCGCATCTGGTCGGGGTAGCCGAGCGCGGGGTCGATCACGTCGAGGTCGAGACCGGCGGCGACGAGATGGGCGCTCGACCAGCCGTAATGGCAGCCGATCTCCAGGCCGCGCCGGCCGCGAAACGGCAGCGCGTTGTTGTGCAGCAGCGTCGCCTCGTCGAGCGACAGCACGCCGATGAACGGGTTGCGCTTGCCTCGGAGGTCGCGCCGCCAGATGTGCGGGGCGTCCTTGCGCAGATAGGGCCATTGCAGCTCGGCGACGTCGCCCTCGGCGAGGCTGGGAAATTTCGCAATCAGGCTGGGATCGGCGAGGCCCGGCGACACATAGTCGCGCCGCCGCCCTGGCCACAGCGACTTGGAGACCGGTTCGACGCCGGAGAAATCGACGAGTTCGACGATGGGGCTCTGGTCGCTCATGCCGCCGATATAGGGCGGGCGAGGTCGGCGGCAAAGCTTTGGGCTTGCGCGCGCCGCCCCGGGACCGCAGAAAGCCGGCCATGGCCCGCGTGCTCCTGCTCGGATCGACCGGAACGATTGGCCGCGCGACGGCGCGGGCGCTGCTCGCGCGCGGGCATCAGGTCGTCGCGTTCGGGCGGCGGTCGGCCGAGGTCGCCGGCGTCGAGGCGCGGCTCGGCGACGTCACCGCGCCCGGGGCGCTGGCCGGCGCGCTGCGCGGCGAGCGGTTCGACGCGCTCGTCTCCTGCCTCGCCTCGCGCACCGGCGCGCCCGCCGACGCCTGGGCGATCGACCACGATGCGCAGATGAACGCGCTCGACGCGGCCAAGGCGGCGGGCGTCGGCCGCTTCGTGCTGCTCTCGGCGCTCTGCGTGCAGAAGCCTCGGCTTCAGTTCCAGCAGGCCAAGCTCGCGTTCGAGCGGGCGCTGATCGCCTCGGGGCTCGATTACTCCATCGTGCGGCCGACGGCGTTCTTCAAGTCGCTGTCGGGGCAGGTGGCGCGGGTCATGGCGGGCCGGCCGTTCCTGGTCCTGGGCGACGGGCGGCTCACCGCCTGCAAGCCGATCTCCGACGACGATCTCGGCGCTTACGTCGCCGACTGCCTGACCGACCCGGCGCGGCGGAACCGCATCCTGCCGATCGGCGGGCCGGGGCCGGCGATCTCGCCGCGGGATCAGGCCGCGGCTTTGTCGCGGTTGCTCGGGCGCGAGGTCAAGACGCGCAGCGCGCCGGTCGCGCTGATGGACGCCATCGTGCTGGCGCTGTCGGCGGGCGGCCTGGTCTCGCGCAAGCTGAAGGACAAGGCGGAGTTCGCGCGCATCGGGCGATATTACGCCACCGAGTCGATGCTCGTCTGGGACGAGGCGGCGCAGCGCTACGACGCCGACGCGACGCCGCAGACGGGAAGCGAGACGCTGGTCGACTTCTACGCGCAGCTGATCAGCGGCGAGCGAAAGGTCGATCTCGGCGATCACTCGGCGTTCTGAAACGCTCCCGGCCGCGGCGCGCCGGGCCGAAAAGGGCGTTTAGGCGGACCGCGTTGCGCTCGGACGGAGAACCTGCCAAGGCAGCGCAGTCATTGCGAGCGCAGCGAAGCCATCCGCGGTTCCGCGCTCCTTCCGGCGAGACGCCGATCTCGCGGACATGGATGGCTTCGCTGCGCTTGGCCTATGACAGCGTGGCCCATGACAGCGTGGCCCATGACGGGTAGGGAGCCTCGGCATGAAATCGCGGTGGTCGGAAGCGGAGCGGCGGACGCTAGTCGACGCCTATGTCGCCAAGGGCGTCAATCCCGACCTCGCCTTGCGCGTCTACACCACGCGGCTCATCGGCTCAGACCCGCAGCTGGTGCTGCACGGCGGCGGCAACACCTCCGTCAAGACGAGCTTCACCGGGCGCGACGGGGTCGAGATCCCGGTCGTCTGCGTCAAAGGCAGCGGCCTGGACATGGCGGTGATCGAGCCCGCCGACCTGCCGGCCTGCCGGCGGCTGGAGATGGCGGCGCTGGCGCGGTTCGAGCGCTTGAGCGATCCCGAGATGGTGGCCGAGCAGCGCCGGCTGCTGATCGACCCTTCCTCGCCCAACCCGAGCGTCGAATCGATCCTGCACGCGATGATCCCCGGCGCGTTTGTCGATCACACCCACGCCAACGCCATCGTCGCGCTGACCAATCAGCCCGAGGGCGAGGCGCTGACGCGCGAGCTGTTCCCCGATAGCCTGATCGTGCCTTACGTCATGCCGGGTTTCGATCTCGCCAAGACCTGCGCCAAGGCGCTTGGTCAGGCGCCCGGCGTCAAGAGCATGGTGCTGCTCAAGCACGGCGTCTTCACCTGGGACGACGACGCGCGCGCAGCCTACGAGGCGATGATCGACCTGGTCGACCGCGCCGAGCGGCGGCTGGCGCGCGGCAAGGCGCGGCCGTTCGCTTCCGCCGCTGCGCCCGCGACGCTAGCGCCGCCCGAGGCCTATCTGCCGATCCTGCGCGGACGGCTGGCGCAACCGACGGGGCTCGAAGGCGCGCCCAAGCGGGTCGTGCTGACGTTGCGCGCGACGCCGCAGGTTCTCGATCTCTGCAATGCGCCGAATGCGGCGGATCTGGTCTCGCGCGGCAACGCCACGCCGGAGCACGCCATCCACATCAAGCGCAAAGGCGTGGCGCTGCCGGCGCCGGAGGCGGGCAAGCTCGACGCCTTCACGGCGGCGCTGGACGGCGCGCTGGCGGCCTATGTCGCCGATTACCGCGGCTATTTCGAGCGCAATTCCGCCCGGGTCGGCGGCGGCCTGACCATGCTCGATCCGCTGCCGCGCGTGTTCTATATCGCCGGCGTCGGGATCGTCGCGGCGGGCGCTTCGGCCGAAGGCGCCGAGATCGCCGGCGACGTAGCGGAAGCCACCGTCGACGCGATCACCAAGGCGGAAGGGTTGAGCGGCTGGGCGCCGCTGCCGGAACAAGACCTGTTCGACGTCGAATACTGGTCGCTGGAGCAGGCCAAGCTCGCCAAGGCGGCCGAGAAGCCGTTGTCGCGTCAGGTCGCGGTCGTGACGGGCGCGGCCAGCGGGCTCGGGCTGGCGGTGGCGCAGATGTTGCGCGCCGAGGGCGCCGAGGTCGCCGTGATCGATATCGCCGATGGCGTGGCGGAGGTCGGCGGCAGGCTCGGCGGGCTCGGGCTGCGCATCGACGTCACCGATCCGGCCGCCGTCGATGCGGCGTTCGCGCAGGTCGTGCGCGCCTATGGCGGCGTCGATATCGTCATCTCCAACGCCGGCGCGGCGTTCCAGGGGGCGCTGACGGAGGTCTCCGACGCGACGTTCCAGCGCGCCTTTGCGCTCAATTTCTGGAGCCATCATTATGTCGCGCGCGCAGCGGTGCGGATCATGCGGGCGCAGCGCACGGGCGGGGCGCTGGTGTTCAACGTGAGCAAACAGGCGGTCAATCCGGGGCCGGATTTCGGGCCGTATGGGACTTCCAAGGCGGCGCTGATGGCGCTGATGCGGCAGTACGCCGTCGAGCACGGCGGCGCGGGGATCACGGCGAACGCCGTCAACGCCGACCGCATCCGCACCGGGCTGATGACCGACGCGATGGTGCAGGAGCGCAGCAAAGCCCGCGGCCTCACGCCGGAGGCCTATATGCGCGGCAACCTGCTTCATCGCGAGGTGCTGGCGAGCGATGTCGCGGCCGCCTTCGTCCATCTGGCCAAGGCGCGCACCAGCACCGGCGCGGTGCTGACGGTCGACGGCGGCAATGTCGCGGCGATGATGCGCTAGCGGGCGCTAAGCGCGCCGCGGCGGGGATGGCCGGCGCGGAGCGCGGCGGCGGCCGAACATCAGGCCGAACGCCACGGCGGCGCCGACGGAGAGCAGCGGCGCCACGCGGATCATGCCGCGAAAGCCGTCGGCGAGATCGCGCAACGCCAGCCGCAACTCGACCTTGTCGGCCTCGCGGCGAAGCTGGGTGCGCGCGTCGTGGTTGTCGGCGAGTTCGGCTTGCACGGCGGCGGCCGTGTCCAGGCCGTTGGCGACCGCGGCGCCGGCCGTGGCGCTCAGCGCCTCGGTCTCGGATTGGATGTCGGGCATCGGGCGTCTCCGGGCTGGTCTTGTTGCGGACAAACGCCGGCGCCGCCCTGGGAGTTCCGTTACGCCGCGGAGGCCATCGCGCCCGTCAGCGGCAGACGCATGCGCGCCGACAGGCCGTGTGGGCTGACGTTCTCCAGCTCCACCTCGCCGCCGTGGCCGCCGGCGATCTCGCGCACGATCGAGAGCCCGAGGCCGAAGCCGCCGCCCGCCCGCAGCGCGCGCGCGTCGTCGCCCTTGAAATAGGGCTCGAACACATGGTCGAGCATCTCCGCGGGGATGCCGGGCCCGTCGTCGCTGACTTCGATCCAAACTTCGTCGCCGCGCGGCTTCACGCTGATTTCGACCCGGCTGCCGAATTTCACCGCGTTGTCGACGAGATTGGCGACCGCCCGGGTCAGCGCGTGCGGACGGCAGATCATCGCCAGCCGGTCGGGGCCGCTATAGGAGACGTAGCGGCCCGCGTCGGTGAATTGCGCCGCGATCGTCTGCGCCAGCGAGGGCAGGTCGGTGGCGACGCTGGCCTCGCTCTGCCCGACCTCGCGCATGTAGGCCAGCGTCTCGGTCAGCATCTCGTTGATGGTGGCGATCTCCTCCAGCATCGCGCCCTTGGCCGGGCTCTCGCCGAGCCGTTCGATGCGCAGCCGCAGCCGGGTCAGCGGCGTGCGCAGGTCGTGGCTGACGGCCACCAGCATGCGGGTGCGCTCGTCGACGAGGCTGCGCACGCGCTTGCGCATGTCGTTGAGCGCGCGGGCGGCCTGCGAGATCTCGATCGGCCCGCGCTCGTCGAGATCGGCGGAGTCGCCGCCGGCGCCGGGGCGGCCGAATGCGCGCGCGGCGGAAGCGATCGAGCTCAGCGGCGCGGTGATCCAGCGCACCGCATAGGCCGAGACGAACAGGATGATGAAGGTGATGACGGCGAGCGTGCACAGCGTCTGCGCCAGCACGAGGCTGCCGAGCCCGCCGTAGGGGGCGACGGTGAAGCGCAGCGCCTGCTTGCCGTCGCCCACCTTGACGTAGATCGTGTCGCTGTCTTTGCCGGTGCGGTCGTGCGGCAGGGTCTCCAGCCGCCAGCCCCTTTGCAGATCCTGCTCGATCTCGGCGATCATCGAGTTGCGCGGCGCGTCGTCGCCCGCCTGCGGCTTGGGCGCCGCCGCCCAGCCGACATGGACCGGGTCGCTGTTCGCGTGCTTGGCGACGTAATTGGAATCGTTGAGGCTGCGCGCCTCCAGCACGCCGTTGACGATCGCGGCGATGCGCGCGGCGCGGACCTGCACCATGGTGTCGCGCGAGGGGCCGACGCCGCCGGAATAGACCAGATAGAACATCACGGTCGAAGCGAGCACGACGCCGAGCAGCACCGCCGCGACGACGACGCCGGTCAACTGGCCGGCGACCGTGCGCGGCCGCAGCGTCTGCGCAATCTCGCTCATGCGGGCTGCACCGTGGGGGTGAAGATGTAGCCGCCGAGGCGGATCGTCTTGATGAAGGTCGGCTCGCCGGAGTTCGGCTCGATCTTCTGCCGGATGCGGCTGACATGCACATCGACGCTGCGCTCGACCGGGCCGGCGACGCCGCTGTGCGTGAGTTCCAGCAGCTGCTCGCGCGACAGCACCTCGCCGGGGTGCTCGCAGAAGGCGAGCAGCAGGTCGAACTCGGTGCTGGTGGTGGTGACCAGCGCGCCCTGCGGGTTGACCAGCTTGCGCTCGGTCGGATGGATCAGCCAGCCGGCGAAACGCAGCGGCCCCTGGCGGGCGCGATTGCCGCCGCTGACGCGGGCGCGCCGCAGCAGCGCGCGGATGCGGGCGATCAGCTCGCGGGTGTTGAACGGCTTGGTGACGTAATCGTCGGCGCCGATCTCCAGGCCGACGATGCGGTCGATGTCGTCGCCGAGAGCGGTCACCATGATGATCGGCAGGTCCGGCATGGCGGCGCGCAGGCGGGCGCAGATCGCGCGGCCGTCCTCGCCGGGCAGCAACAGGTCGAGCAGCACGAGGTCGGGCTTGTCGCGGCCCATGGCGCGATCCATTTGCGTCCCGGAGGCGGCGATGGCGACGGAAAAGCCGCTCTCGCGAAGCGCCTCGGCGAGCATGTTCTGGATCGCGCCGTCGTCCTCGACGAGCAGCACGCGACCGGTCGCCTCGGCTTGCGGCTCGCCGCCGCGCGGGCGCTCCAGGCTCATGTCCATCGGCCCTTGCACATCTCGCTCTCCGCCAAACGCCGGCCAGACATAAGCCGTTGCGCGCCGCCCGGAAAGGGCGCTGGCCGCACCGGCGGCGGCGAACCGGGCGTGCGGGCCCGGCGCGCGGCGCCGATCCGGCAGCGGCGCCGGAAACCGGATGTTCCAGCTTGAGCTGGGTAAATCTTCCGGCGGCGCGAAATAAACATTCGCGCATTCCTTTTAGGGCGCGATAATAATTCGAGTAAAGCCGCAATTGACGTCCCGTAAAAGACTCCGAAAGTACTCGGTACGGGCGAGTTGGATGGTCTTGCGCCTCTATCGCCGCATCTTCGCGCGCGATCGATGTCGACTCGAACTGCGCATCGGCGCTCCTGATTCATGAAAGTGATGGAGATTGAAACATGGCGAACTATCTCTCCTATGGCCATTCTGCTTTCGAAATTGGCGTGGGCGGTCATACTATACAACGGGTGTTTTTCGCCATCTCAGTTCGAGATCATCCCGCTTGGCTCTCGTGGTATTTCTATTCGCAAGGCGCGGGCGATAACGAGGTGGAGTTCGGTCAGGCTAAAACTGCGGATTCGACGAAGAAAATCGGCGACTTGTTGGTCGGTCTGGCTGGCCAACCGTTCGCGATCGACAAGCATATCAATGTAAACACCTTCGCGGATACAAATAAAGTGGGGAAAATCAGCACCACATCCCCCGCGACCTGCACGCTGAAGAAGAACGTGGGCAGCGGTAAAATGGATTTCGTCGATTGCACCATCATGCTCACAAACAAAGCTGGGCATGTGAAGATACATTTTGTCCTCGAGGACAAGGGCATAACGCAGACCGACTTCATCGATAAGGCGATCGGGCTTGTTTATTATGTGGGGACCACCGATCTCAAAAAATACGACGTAATGACTGCCCTTGCTTCAGGGCCTGCCGCAAACAGCAAATGGCTTAACGATCCGCTCGACCCCGGTTACTGAGCTTGCGGCCGGCGCCAGGATGGTGGCTCCAAGCTTTGCGCTGGTCGCACGCGTTTGCGTGGTGCAAAATGTCTGCCGGGATGGGCGCAGCCATCCTTCGCATTTGAACGCTTGGGCCCCGCGCCATGATGTACCGCCATGAGGGCGCCCGGACGCTGGCGATCAGCCAGCCCGCGCACGCCTGGATCTCCGGCCAGCTGATGCGCCGGCTCGCCCTGAAGCTGCCCGAGACGCTGCTGCTGGCCGGCGAGCAGCACGATATCGGCTGGATCGACTGGGAGCGGGCGCCGCCGTTCGACCCCGCGACCGGGCGGGCGCCGTCGTTCCGCGAGGTTGGCCCGGTCGCCCATGCGCCGATGTGGACGCAAGGGGTCGAGCGGGCGCTGGCCGCCTGGGGGCCGCATGCGGCGCTCATGATCTCGCGCCACGGCGGGCGGATCTATCGCCGTTTCGGCCTGCCGCACGCGGGGCCGGACGAGGCGCGGGCGATCCAAGGCTACCTCGCCGCGCAGGCGCCGCGCGAGGCGGAGTGGGCGGGCAGTCTAGGTCTCGACGAGGCGACGCTGGACTATCAGTCGACGCTGATCGGCTTCGCCGATGCGCTGTCGCTGGCGGTCTGCGGCGCGCTGAAGCCGCCGGCCGAGCTGGATCTGCCGGTCGGCAAGGCGCGGCTCGAGGAGGCCGGGCCGTGGGACTTGCGGCTGAAGCCGTGGCCGTTCAAGGGCGGCGCGTTCGCGATGGAAGGCGAGGGGCGGCTGATGCCGGAAGCCGGCCGGTTCGCCGACGAGGCGGAGATGCGCGCGTGGCAAGCCTCGCCGCGCCGCGCGACGTTCCGCACCCGGCTGGCGCCGGGGTAGCGGGCGAACCGTCGCCGCCGTCCGGCGCTAAAACACCAGCACGTTGCGCAACGCCGCGCCGGAGCGCGAGGAGGCGATGGCGTCGTTGATCTGCTCGAACGGGAAGCGCTCGGTGATCAGTTCGTCGAGCTTGAGCCGGCCTTCGCGGTAGAGCTCGACCAGCTTCGGCACGTCGATCGGCAGCCGCGCCGAGCCCATCTTGGAGCCGACGATGCGCTGGCCGTCGGCGGCGAGCCAGCCGGGATCGAACGTCGCCCGCACCCCCGAGGGCGGCATGCCGACCAGCACGACCGAGCCGTTGCGCTTCATCAGCGCAATCGCCTGCTCCGCCGCGCCGACGACGCCGACGGTGACGAACACGAAATCCGCCTTGCGGCCGCCGGTGATCGCGGCGACGCGGGCGGCGACGTCCTCGTGCCTGGCGTTGATCGTATGCGTCGCGCCGAACGCCTTGGCGGCTTCCAGCTTGCCCGGCGCGACATCGACGGCGATGATCGGCGCGCAGCCGGCGATCCGCGCCCCCTGCACCGAATTGAGGCCGACGCCGCCGCAGCCGATGATGACGACGCTCGCCCCCGCGCCGGCGCCGGCCGTGTTGACCACCGCGCCGAAGCCGGTCAGCACGCCGCAGGCGATCAGCGAAGCGACGTCGAACGGCACATCGGCGGGAATCGCCGCGACCTGGCTTTGGTCGACGACGACATGCTCGGCGAAGGCGCCGATTTTCATGCCGTGGGCGATGCTCTCGCCATGCGCGCCTTTGAGCGGGCTCTCGCGGTCGAGCGGGAACACCTCGTCGCAGAACACCGGCGCGCCGGCGGCGCAGGAGGGGCAGCCGCCGCAGGAGCGGATCAGCGTCGCCACCACGTGATCGCCGGGCTTGACCCTGACGACGCCGGGGCCGACCGCCTCGACGATCCCCGCCGCCTCGTGGCCGTAGACCGCCGGCAGCTCGCCGCCCCAGGCGCCTTGCCAATAGAAGATGTCGCTGTGGCAGATCGCGCAGGCCTTGATCTTGACGCGGAGTTCGCCCTGGCCGGGCTCGGCGAGCGCGACCTCCTCGAGGGTCAGCGGCTGGCCGAAGGCGCGGCAGACGGCGGCGCGGGTTTGCATGGGCTCGCTCCAGATTCGCGGGGGACGCTGAGCCTAGATTTCAGGGGCCGGCGAAACACGCAAGCGGCGGCGCGGCCTCATTTTTGTCTGAGCCTATGCGCGCGGGCGCTACTCTGACGCAACCGATTCGCGCATAGTCTGGCGACGGCGGCAAATGGGCGATTCGGCGATGCGGTTCGAGACAATAGCTTCCAGGGCTTCCGCCGAGGTCGGCTTGGCGCAGACGCCGCTCGCGGACTGCGCCGGCGCCGCGCCCGCGCCTCGGGCAAGCCGATGAAGCCGCTCGCACTTCTGCGCGATCTCGTCGCCGACCCGCGCCTCGCCTTGATGCTGGGCCTGGGCTTTTCCTCGGGCCTGCCGTTCCTGCTCATTTTCTCGGTGCAATCGGCGTGGCTGCGCGAGGCGGGCGTATCCATGGTCGAGATCGGGCTGATGAGTTATTGCGCGCTCGCCTTCTCGTTCAAGTTCCTGTGGGCGCCGATCATCGACCGGTTCGACGTTCCCGGCCTGGCTCGCTGGCTCGGCCGGCGCCGCGGCTGGATGCTGGTGGCGCAATTCGGCGTCGCGGCGGGGCTGTTCGGCCTCGCCTTCGCGCAGCCCAAGGTGACGCTGGTCTGGAGCATCGGCTTCGCCGCGCTCACCGCCTTCGCCGCCGCCACGCAGGACGTGACCGTCGACGGCTGGCGGATCGACGCCGCGCCGGTGGAGCGACAGGGCATGATGACGGCGGTCTACAGCCTGGGCTACCGGATCGGCATGGTTTGCGCCTATGCCGGCGCGTTCTACCTCGCCGATCTCAGCGGCTGGCGGCTCGCCTATCTCGTCATGACGGCGTTGACCCTGGTCGGCATGGGCGCCTGCCTGCTGTCGCCGCGGCTCGACCGGGCGGCGGCGGCGGGGCCGAGGCCTTCGTTCGCCAGCGCTTTCCGCGAGCCGCTCGCCGAGCTGGTCCGGCGCAAGCGGCTGATCTTGATTCCGATCCTGGCGCTGGTCGCGATCTACCGCCTGCCGGATTTCGTCTCCGGCGTGATGGCGAACCCGCTCTACATCGATCTCGGCTTCTCGAAGTCGGAGATCGCCACGGTGTCGAAGCTTTACGGCGTCTGGATCGGCATCGCCGGCGCCTTCGCCGGCGGCGTCTTCGCGCAGCGGATCGGGCTGATGCCGACGCTGCTGATCGGCGGCGTCGCCGCTTCGGCCTCGCACTTGTCGCTGGCGTTCCTGGCCGGCCACCCGGGCCGGATCGACGTGTTCACGCTCGCCGTCAGCGTCGAGAGCTTTGCGGGCGGCTTCGCCGGGACCGCGCTGATCGCCTACATGTCGTCGCTCGTCTCGCCGGCCTATGCGGCGACGCAATATGCGCTGTTGTCCTCGCTCTACGCGCTGCCGGGCAAGTTCGTCGGCGGGCTCTCCGGCTTCATGGTCGAGCGCTGGGGTTATCCGAGCTTCTTTGCCACGACGGCGTTGATCGGCGTGCCGGTGGCGGTGCTGTGCCTTTTGGTCTGGCGGCTCAGCGCGCTTGCCAACAGCCGCGCTCTCAAGGAAAATCCCGCCTGAGGCGGAGGAAACGCATGAACGAGCAGACGACGGGCCGGCGCGGCGGGCGCGAGGCGCGCCGCGCAATGCGCGCTGCGCCGCTGACGGAGGATACGCGCCCCGTACAGCCGGGCATGGAGGGCGGGCGCTACAGGCCGCTCGCCGACGAGGACGTGCTCAAGGTGCATCGCGCGGCGCTGCGGCTGCTGGCGGAGGTCGGCCTCGCCGACGCGCCGCCCTCGGGCGTCGAGCTGCTGACTCGCGCGGGGTGCGAGCTTTCGCCCAACGGCCGTCTGCTGTTCCCGGCCTCGGTGGTCGAGGACGCGCTGGCCAAGGCCGGGCGGCGCTTCGTGCTGCACGGGCAGGACCCGCGCCACGACATGGAGCCGTGGGGCAAGCGGGTCTATTTCGGCACCGCGGGCGCGGCGGTCAACATTGTCGAGCCGGACGGGACCTACCGCCATTCCACCATCAAGGATCTCTACGACATCGGCCGGGTGGTCGACGCGCTCGAGCATATCCACTTCTTCCAGCGCGCGGTGGTGCCGCGCGATCTGCCCGACCCGTTCGAGATGGATTTCAACACCGCCTACGCCTGCGTCGCGGCGACGACCAAGCATGTCGGCACGAGCTGGGTGAACCCGCGCCACGTGCAGGCGTCGCTGGAGATGTTTCATCAGATCGCCGGCTCCGAGGCGAAGTGGCGCGAGCGGCCGTTCGTCAGCCAATCCAACTGCTTCGTCGTGCCGCCGATGAAATTCGCCACCGACGCCTGCAAGTGCATGGAAGCCGCGGTCGCCGGCGGCATGCCGGTGCTGCTGCTGTCGGCGGGGCAGGCGGGGGCGACGGCGCCGGCCTCGCTCGCCGGCGCGCTGACGCAGGAGGTGGCGGAAGTTCTCGCCGGGCTGGTCTATGTCAACGCGATCAAGCCCGGCCATCCCGCGATCTTCGGCCTGTGGTGCTTCGTCTCCGACCTGCGTACGGGAGCGATGTCGGGCGGCAGCCCGGAGCAGGCGCTGCTGTCGGCGATGGCGGGGCAGATGGCGCATTTCTACGATCTCACCGGCGGCACCGCCTCGGGCATGACCGATTCCAAGCTCGCCGACGCGCAGGCCGGGGCCGAGAAGGCGCTCAATCACGCGCTGGTCGGCAATTCCGGCGCGAACCTGATCTACGAATCGGCCGGCATGCACGCCAGCCTGCTCGGCTTCAGCCTGGAGAGCCTGGTCATCGACAACGACATCATTGGCGCCGCGCAACGTACGATTCGCGGCGTGCGGGTAGACGACGAGACGCTGTCGTTCGACGTCATCCGCGATGCGTGCCTGAGTGGTCCCGGCCATTATCTCGGCGCCGAGCAGACGCTGCGGCTAATGGAGCGCGACTATATCTACCCGCTGGTCGGCGATCGCCGCAGTCCCAACGAATGGACCGAGAGCGGCGGCGAAGACGCGCTGAAACGCGCCCACAGGAAACTGGCGGACATATTGTCGCATAATTGGCCTGTGCATATAAATAATTCGCTCGACCAAAGTCTAAGGGCGACGGGACGTGTAAAGCTGCCGCGACAGCAAATGAACGGCTGAAACGCCGGTCCCGGGGGGCGGCCGCAGCACGAAACTTCACGTGTAAAGTACCGTCGCCAAAGCAAGATTCGCGTTTTCGCCGCGTCGTCAGGTCGCACGCGCCTGCCCAGATTTGGCCAAATTCACGTCCCGGCGCCGCGCATCACGATTAATTTAACGCCGTTTTCGCGTTGATCTAAATCAACGAGCCGCCCTTTTGCGACGGGCACTCCCGGCCGGTCGTGTTTGTCCAAGGAGGGGCGAATCGTGTCGACTTCACTAGCGGCGAAGTCCGTTAGGCCGGGCGAGGTGGGACTGGGTATCGTCCTCATCGCGCTCGCCTTCGCCTGGATTTATATTTTCGCGGGGGCCTATACGGCGCCCTTCGCGTTCCATGCCGCGCTGTTCGTGGTTGCGAGCCTTGGCGGCGCCTACGGCGTCTACGCGCGTTACAAGGCGCGCGAGGCGGTGACGCCGCGCGTCATCGACGGGCGGCCGAACTACAATTACGGCGTCATCAAGTTCTGCGCGCTGATCTCGCTGTTCTGGGGTCTGGCGGGCATGCTCGTTGGCGTCTACATCGCCTCCGAGTTGGCCTTTCCCTGGCTGAACTTCAGCGAGTACATCAACTTCGGCCGGCTGCGGCCGCTGCACACTTCCGCCGTGATCTTCGCCTTCGGCGGCAACGTGCTGCTGGCGACCTCGTTCTATGTCGTGCAGCGCACCAGCCGCGCGCGGCTCGCCGGCGATCTCGCGCCGTGGTTCGTGGCGCTCGGCTACAACTTCTTCATCCTGATCGCGGGCACGGGCTATCTGCTCGGCATCACCCGCAGCCACGAATACGCCGAGCCGGAATGGTACGCCACCGCCACCCTCGTCGTGGTGTGGGTCACCTATCTGCTGATCTATCTCGGCACGCTGGCGCGCCGGGCCGAGCCGCACATCTATGTCGCCAACTGGTTCTATCTCGCCTTCATCGTCACGGTGGCGATGCTGGTGCTCGGTAACAACACCGAGCTGCCGGTGACGATCTTCAACTACAAGTCCTATCCGCTCTGGTCGGGCGTGCAGGACGCGATGATTCAGTGGTGGTACGGCCACAACGCGGTCGGCTTCTTCCTCACCGCGGCGTTCCTCGGCATCATGTATTATTTCGTGCCTAAGCGGGCCGAGCGGCCGGTCTATTCCTACCGGCTGTCGATCGTGCACTTCTGGGCGCTGATCTTCCTCTACATCTGGGCCGGCCCGCATCATCTGCACTACACCGCGCTGCCGGACTGGGCGCAGACGCTCGGCATGACCTTCTCGATCATGCTGTGGATGCCGTCGTGGGGCGGCATGATCAACGGCCTGATGACGCTCTCGGGCGCCTGGGACAAGCTGCGCACCGACCCCGTGTTGCGCATGATGGTGGTTTCGATCGCCTTCTACGGCATGTCGACCTTCGAAGGGCCGCTCATGTCGATCAAGGAGGTCAACTCGCTGTCGCACTACACCGATTGGACCATCGGCCACGTGCATTCGGGCGCGCTCGGCTGGGTGGCGTTCGTCTCGTTCGGCGCGCTCTACTGCCTGATTCCCTGGATCTGGAACAAGGAGCTGTGGTCGAAGCGTCTGGTTGACTGGCACTTCTGGATCGCCACCATCGGCATCGTGTTCTATATCTCGGCGATGTGGGTGGCGGGCATCATGCAGGGCCTGATGTGGCGCGCCTACACCGACCAGGGCTACCTCGAGTACTCCTTCGTCGAGACCGTGCAGGCGATGCATCCGATGTACGTCATCCGCGCGATGGGCGGCGCGATGTTCGTGCTCGGCCTGCTGATCATGATCTTCAATATCTACAAGACGATCACTTCGCCTGCGACCGCGGCTTCGGCCGAGTTCGCTCCGAAGCTGGCTCCTGCGGAATAAGAGGCGATCATGTCCAACTCATCCAACTCGCTTCTCAGTCACAAGCCGTTCGAGACCAACTCGTTCATCTTGCTGCTCGGCATCCTCGTCGCGGTCGCCATCGGCGGCCTGGTCGAGATCGTGCCGCTGTTTTATCTGAAGAACACGATCGAGGAGGTGAAGGGGGTTCGCCCCTATTCGCCGCTGGAGCTCGCGGGCTTCAACATCTACGTGCGCGAGGGCTGCTATCTCTGCCATTCGCAGATGATCCGGCCGTTGCGCGACGAGGTCGAGCGCTACGGCCACTACAGCCTGGCGGCCGAGAGCATGTACGATCACCCATTCCAGTGGGGATCGAAGCGCAACGGCCCCGATCTCGCCCGGGTCGGCGGCAAGTACTCCGACGACTGGCACCGCGCGCATCTCAACGATCCGCGCTCGGTGGCGCCGGCCTCGATCATGCCGGGCTATCCGTTCCTGGCCAAGAACGCGCTCAACACCCAGCACATCGACCAGGATCTGGTCGCGCTGAGCCGGGTCGGCGTGCCCTACAGTCAGGAACAGATCGACCACGCGGCCGACGACCTGCGCGCGCAGGCGGGGGGCAAGGGGGCCGACGATCTGGTCAAGCGCTATCCGAAGGCGATCGTGCGCGACCTCAGCGGCAATCCCGAGATCACCGAGGCCGACGCGCTCATCACCTATCTGCAGCGCCTCGGCACGCAGGTGGACTTCAAGGGCTACGATGACGCGGCCAACATCCGTTAGGGAGGGCGCAAGCGATGTCAAACTATGAACAATGGCAAGCGTTCGCGGCGGCCTGGGGTTCGCTCTACTGCTTCCTCATCTTCGCCGCCGGTTGCGTCTACGCGTTGCTGCCCTCGCGCAAGCGCGAATATGACGAGGCCGCCCTCATACCCTTGAAGGACGACTGATCATGGCCGAAGGGCAATCTCACATCGACCCGAAGACCGGTAAGTCGACGACCGGTCACGAATGGGACGGCATCCAGGAACTCAACACGCCGCTGCCGCGCTGGTGGCTGTGGACGTTCTACGCCTGCATCCTCTATGCGTTCGGCTACTGGGTGGTCTATCCCGCCTGGCCGCTGAAGGATTCCAACACCGAGGGCCTGACCGGCTGGCACGCGCGCAGCGCCATCGTGCAGGACATGGCGGACCTGAAGACCCTGCGCGCGCCCTCGACCGCCAAGCTCGAGGCCGCCTCGCTCGAGGATATCGAGAAGACGCCGGAGTTGCTGACGATCGCGCGGGCGCAGGGCTCGGCGCTGTTCGCCAACAATTGCGCGCCGTGCCACGGCGCGGGCGGCGGCGGCGCCAAGGGCTTCCCCAACCTCAACGCCGACCGTTGGCTGTGGGGCGGCGCGCTGAAGGAGATCAACTACACCATCACGCATGGCGCGCGCTGGCTGGACGATCCCGACACGCGCATCAGCCTGATGCCCTCGTTCGGCAAGGACGGCATCCTGAAGCAGCCGGAAATCCAGGCGACCGCGAACTACGTGCGATCGCTGTCGGGCCTGTCGACCGAGGCCGGCGCCGATCTCACGCTCGGCAAGAAGATCTTCGCCGACAATTGCGCGGCTTGCCACGGCGACGACGGCAAGGGTAATAAGGAGATGGGCGCCCCCAATCTCACCACCAAGGTCTGGCTCTACGGGCCTGAACTGTCCGACATCGTCAACCGCATCACGGTCGGCGGCGGCGGTCAGATGCCGGCCTGGGGTCTCAAGCTCAACGCGGAAGAGATCAAGGCGCTCACTGTGTTTGTTCACAGCCTGGGCGGGGGACAGTGACTCAAATTGAACTGAATGGGTCTTCGGTGGCCGGCGAGGTCATCGAAGGCCCGCTCTACGAGGCGGCCAAAAAGGTCTATCCTCGCCACGTGAGCGGCTTTTTCCGGCAGGTGAAGTGGGCGGTGCTCCTCGTGACGCTGTCCATCTATTACCTGCTGCCGTTCGTGCGCTGGGATCGCGGGGCCGACCAGCCGTCGCAGGCGGTGCTCGTCGATCTCGGGCATCGCCGGTTCTATTTCTTCTGGATCGAGATCTGGCCGCAGGAAGTCTACTACTTCACCGGCCTGCTGATCGTCGCGGCGCTGACGCTGTTCATGATGAACGCGCTCGCCGGCCGCGTCTGGTGCGGCTATCTATGCCCGCAGACGGTGTGGACCGATCTCTATTTCGCGGTCGAGCGCTGGGTCGAGGGCGACCGGCGCCAGCGCATGATGCGCGACGCCGCGCCGCACGGCCTGGCCTGGTGGCGGCTGAAGGCGAGCAAACATGCGATCTGGCTCATCATCGCCTGGTGGACCGGCGGCGCCTGGGTGCTCTATTTCGCCGACGCGCCGCATCTGGTGGTGAGCCTGTTCACGTTTCAAGCGCCGTTCGTGGCCTATGGCGCCATCGGCGTGCTGACCTTCACCACTTACGTGTTCGCCGGCTTCATGCGCGAACAGGTGTGTCTCTACATGTGTCCGTGGCCGCGCATCCAGGCGGCGCTGACCGACGAGCACGCGCTCAATGTCTCCTACCAGTGGGACCGCGGCGAGCCGCGCATGTCGCTGAAGAAGGCCAAGGCGGTTGCGGGGCAGGGCGGCAAGGCGGGCGATTGCGTCGACTGCACCTATTGCGTCGAGGTCTGCCCGACCGGCGTCGACATTCGCCAGGGCGCCAGCCTCGGCTGCATCCAGTGCGGCCTGTGCATCGACGCCTGCGACACCGTGATGGACAAGATCGGCCGGCCGACGCGGCTGATCGCCTACAACACCGACGTCAACATCAAGCGGCATCAACAGGGCCTGCCGCCGGTCTACAAGCTGATCCGGCCGCGCACGGTGCTGTATTCCGCCGTCATCGCGCTCGTCGGCGCGGTGATGATCTATACGCTGACCTCGCGCACGGCGACCTCGCTGGCCGCCATCCACGACCGCAACCCGCTGTTCGTGCGCACCTCCGACGGCTCGATCCGCAACGGCTACGACTTGCGCATCGCCAACAAGGCGTCGCGCACGCGCCGCTTCTGGCTCGAAGCGACGGGGCTCGAAGTCAAGGTCGAGGTGGTCGGCGCCAGCGTCAGCAAGGTTCCGAGCTTCGAGGTCGGCCCCGACCAGACCCGCGAGGTGCGCGTGCTCGTCACCGCGCCGCAGGCGCCCGAGCAGGCGTCGACGCCGATCACGTTCGACATCATCGGCTCCGACGACAAGGTCGCGGCGGAGGCCAAAGACTTCTTCCGCTCCGGCGCGAACTAGGAGATTGACATGGCTGACACTGTGGCCACTGCGGGCGCGCCGCTCACCGGCGGCAAGGTGCTGGCGATACTGATCGCGTTCTTCGTCATCGTGTTCGGCGTCAACGGCCTGATGATGTTCGACGCGATCTCGACGTTCCGCGGCCAGACCAACGCGCATCCCTATGAATCCGGCCTCAAGTTCAACACCGAGCTGGCGGCGGCGGCGGCGCAGAACGCGCGCGGCTGGAACGTCGAGATGACGATGAGCGACGGCGTGCGCGCCACCTTCCACGACGCGCAGGGTCGCCCTCTCGAGGGCCTCGCCGTCGCCGGCGTGTTCGCCGCGCCGGCCGACTCCAAGCGCGACCGCGTGTTCGCGATGGCCGAGACCAGCCCCGGCGTCTACGCCGGGCCGGCCGCGCCGGTGGGGGTGTGGGAGTTCCAACTTACCGCCAAGCGCGACAACGAGACCCTGTTCCAGACCGCGAGCCGGCTCACGCTCGACGTTCCCGCGCTCGCCGGCGTGAACGACGAGCATTGGCGGGTCGGCCTGACGCTCGCCGGCCGCGACGCTTACGTGACGTTCCGCGATAGCGACGGCAGCCCGGTCGCCGGGCTCGCCGTCTCCGGCGTGTTCGCGGCGCCGAAGGGCGATCGCAGCCGCAACCGCGCGTTCACCGCCGCCGAAGCCGCTCCGGGCCAATATGCGATCGATTCCGCCGCCGTCGCCGCCGGCCCCTGGGAGCTGGAGATCGTCGCCAGGCGCGGCGGCGAGACGCCGTTCCAGTCGCGCAACGAGGTCGTCGTTCGGTGAGCGGCGCGCCGGCCGCAGCGGCCCGCGAGGTCGATTTCGCGGTGCAGGGGATCACCTGCGCCGCCTGCATCGGCATTATCGAGGGCGCAGTGGCGGCGCTGCCGGGCGCGCCGAGCGCGCGGCTCAACTACGCCACGCGCCGGCTGCGAGTCAGCTGGAACGACGAGGCGTTCGAGCCGGCCAAGGTCGGAGAGCGGCTGAAGGCGCTCGGCTATGTCGCGCGGCCGTTCGAGATGGGCGCGCAGGAGCGCGAGGAAGCCGCGCAGATGCAGTTCCTGCTGCGCTGCCTCGCCGTCGCCGGTTTTGCGGCGGCCAACGTGATGCTGCTTTCGGTGTCGGTGTGGGCGGGCGAGGCGACCGGCATCGACCCGGCGACGCGCGACATGTTCCATTGGATTTCGGCGCTGATCGCGCTGCCGGCCGCCGCCTACGCCGGGCGGCCGTTCTTCTTCAGCGCCTTTCGCGCGCTCGGCGCCCGCTCGCTCAACATGGACGTGCCGATCTCGCTCGGCGTGACGCTCGCGCTGGCGATGTCGGCGGTCGAGACGGCGCGCGGCGCCAGCCACGCCTATTTCGACGGCGCGCTGATGCTGCTGTTCTTCCTGCTGCTCGGCCGCACGCTCGACGCCGCGATGCGCCGCCGCACGCGCGGCGTCGCCGCCAATCTCGCATCCTTGCGCGCCGTCTCGGCGACGCTGATGCGCCCCGACGGCGCCTTGCTGGAGACGCCGGCGAGCGCGCTAAAATGCGGCGACCGCATCTATGTGCGCGCCGGCGACCGACTGCCGGCGGACGGGCGCGTCGCGCTCGGGGCCTCCGACATCGACGACAGCCTCATCACCGGCGAGACCAAGGGCCGCGCCGTCGCGCCCGGCGCGACCGTCTATGCGGGGGCGATCAATCTCTCCGCCGCGCTTGAGATCGAGGTGTCGGCGGCCGGCAAGGGCACGCTGCTCGACGAGATCGAGCGGCTGCTGGAGAACGCGACCGCGACGAAATCGCGCTATGTCCGGCTCGCCGACCGCGTGTCGCGCTATTATGCGCCGGTCGTGCATATCGCCGCGATCGTCTCCGCGCTCGGCTGGCTCGCCGCGGGCGCGAGCGTGCACGACGCCATCGTCATCGCCATTGCGGTGCTGATCGTCACCTGCCCGTGCGCGGTGGCGCTCGCCGTGCCGGCGGTGCAGGTGGTCGCCGCGGGCGCGCTGTTCCGGCTTGGCGTGCTGCTCAACAAGGGCGACGCGCTGGAGCGGCTGGCCGAGACCGATACGGTCGTGTTCGACAAGACCGGCACGCTGACGCTGCCCGATCCCGCGCTCGAAGGCGACGCGCCGGCCGATCTGCTGGCGCTGGCGGCGCGGCTGGCGCTGTCGAGCCGGCATCCGCTCGCCCGCGCGCTGGCGCGCCACGCCGGGGCCGAGGCGCCTTATCCGGATGTCGCCGAGACGCCGTCGCGCGGGGTCTCGACCCTCGTCGACGGCGTCGAGGCGCGGCTCGGCGCGCTCGATTTCTGCGGCGTCGCCGACGCCAGCGGGTTCGACGAGGGACTGTCGCGCGTCGGCTTGCGCTGGGGCGAGCGCACGGCGGTGTTCCGGCTGCGCCAGGCGTTGCGGCCGGACGCGGTCGCGGTCGTCGCCGATCTGCGGCGGCGCGGCTTTGCGGTGGAGATTCTCTCCGGCGACGGCGCGCGCGCGGTCGCCGATGTCGCGCAGGCGCTTGGCGTCGCGCGTTGGCGGGCGGAGCTGAAGCCGGCGCAGAAGGTCGAGCGCCTGCGCGAACTCGCGGCCGGCGGCGCCAAGGTGCTGATGGTCGGCGACGGCGTCAACGACGCGCCGGCGCTGGCGGCCGCGCATGTCTCGATCTCACCCGCCTCGGCCGCCGATCTCGCGCAGAACGTCGCCGACGCCGTGTTCATGGGCGACCGGCTCGCCCCCGTCGCCGCCGCGATCGCCGCGGCCGCCAGGGCGCGCGCGGCGATGTTGCAAAATTTGTGGATCGCCGCGGGGTACAATCTGTGCGCGCTGCCGCTCGCCGCCTCCGGCCATTTGACGCCGATCATAGCCGCGGCGGCGATGTCGGGGTCCTCTCTGGTGGTGACGCTCAACGCGCTGCGCGTGCGCGGCGCGGGCGAGGCGGAGGGCGTCGCGCTGGCGGATGCGGCGCGGCGGCGGGACTACGCGCCAGTGGAGAGTGCGGCATGACTGCGCTGTTGTTCCTGATTCCCGCGGCCCTGTGCCTCGGCGCCGCCGGCCTCGCCGCCTTCCTGTGGGCGCTCAACAGCGGGCAATACGACGATCTCGAAGGGGCGGCGCTGCGGGTTCTCGACGACGCCGATATCGCCCCCAAGCGCCGGGCGGGCGGCAAATGACGGCCGAGCCCGGATAACATTTGTACATGGCGGGGCGGTTTCGCTTCGCCGACTGCAACAAAAGATACTTTGACGCCCGAATGACGCGCGTCGCGCCTTGGCCTCCGTTCTTCGCTTGTCTAAAAGCGTTGCATGGACATGAGAGTGCGCGCCAAGACGCTGGCGACGGCGACGCGGGCCTTTGCGGCGGAACCGCCCGGCCGGTCGAACGGCGGCGCGTGGACGATCGACGCCGCGACCGGCGTGGCGCAGCTTTCCGAGGGCGCGCGCCGCCTGCTCAACCTGCCCGACGGCGAACCGCTAAGCGATTTCGTCATCCGGCTGCCGATCGACGCCGCCAGCCGCAGGCTGGTGCGCGAGGCGATTCGCGGCTGCGTCGAGCACCGCGCCGATTTCGATCTCAGGCTGCGCTTCGGCGGCGGCGCGGGACCGGCCAGCGCGCGGCTGATCGGCAGCGCCGTCGGCGATCGCGACGGCGGTGTCGACCGCGTCGTCGGGGTGCTGATCGACACCGACGACGAGATGAAGCTGTCCGACGAGATCGCCACCCGCGCCGCGCATCTGAGCTCGATCCTGGAGACGGCGCTCGACGGCATGGTGGTCACCGACGAACGCGGCGTCATCCATTCTTTCAGCCGCGCGGCGCAGCGCATGTTCGGCTTCTGCGAGGCGGAGGCGGTCGGCCAGAGCGTCAGCATCCTGATGGCCGAGCCCGACCGCTCGCAACACGAATCGCATATGGCGCGCTACCAGCAGACCGGCGAGCCGCGCATCATCGGCTTCGGCCGCATCGTCACCGGGCGACGCAAGGACGGTTCGCAGTTTCCGTTGCATCTCTCGGTCGGCGAGGCCAACGTCGAGGGGCGGCGGCTGTTCACCGGCTTCATGCACGATCTGACCGAGGTCCGCCGCAGCGAGACCCGCACGCAGCAGTTGCAGTCGGAGCTGGCGCATATCTCGCGGCTCAGCGCGCTCGGCGAGATGGGCTCGGCGCTGGCGCACGAGCTGAACCAGCCGCTGGCGGCGGTCGCCAACTACATCACCGGCTCGCGCCGCCTGCTGGCCGACGCGCCCGGCCCGGCGGCGGCCAAGATCGAGGGCGCGCTGGAGCGCGCGGCCGAGCAGGTGATGCGCGCCGGACAGATCATCCGCCGGCTGCGCGATTTCGTCTCGCGCCGGGCGGCCGAGCGGCGGCCCGAGCGGCTGTCCCGGCTGGTCGAGGAAGCCAGCGCGCTGGGACTGGTCGGGGCCGGCGAGAACGGCGTGGCGCTGAAGTTCCAGCTCGACGGCGCGCACGATCTGGTGTTCGCCGACCGGGTGCAGATCGAGCAGGTGCTGGTCAATCTGCTGCGCAACGGCATCGATTCGATGGAGGAGGTCGATCATCGGCGCGAACTGACGGTGTCGAGCCGCCTCAGAGCGCCCGGCCAGATCGAGATCGCCGTCTCCGACACCGGCGCCGGCATCGCGCCGGACGCGCTGGCGCGGCTGTTCGATCCGTTCTTCACCACCAAGGCGGCGGGGCTCGGCGTGGGCTTGTCGATCAGCCGCGGCATCATCGAGGCGCATGGCGGGCAGATGTGGGCGGAAAACAACCCGGGCGGCGGCGCGACCTTCCGCTTCACGTTGCCCCTGCGCGAGGAATGCGCGGCATGAATGGCAGGGGACTGGTTTACATCGTCGACGACGACGAGGCGGTGCGCGACTCGCTCGACCTGCTGCTGTCCTCGGCCGGGTTTGCGACGCTGACGTTCGATTCCGCCGAGGCGTTTCTCGCCCACCCGCGCGAGGAGGCGCGCGTCTGCGTGCTCTCCGACATCCGCATGCCCGGCATGAGCGGGATCGAGCTTTTGGAGACGCTGCGGCGCCAGGACGGGCGGTTTCCGGTCGTGCTGATCACCGGACACGGCGACGTGCCGCTGGCGGTCGACGCGATGAAGCGCGGCGCGCACGATTTCATCGAGAAGCCGTTCGACGACGAGCGGCTGATCTCCGCCATCGACGCGGCGATCGCCAAGATCGCGGCCGGCGGCGACATGGCGGCGGTCGATCCCGACGCGGCGGCGCGCGTCGCCGGACTGAGCCGGCGCGAGCGGCAGGTGATGGACGGCCTGATCGGCGGCCTCTCCAACAAGGCGATCGCGCGCGACTACGGCATTTCGCCGCGGACGGTCGAGGTCTACCGGGCTAACGTCATGACAAAGATGCGCGCCGGCAGCCTCGCCGAGCTGGTGCAGCTCGCCATGCGCGCCGGTCTTAAGGCCGATTGACAGGAATCAACGCCTTTCGTCGGTATTGGGCGGCATATGGCGGCATGGCTCTTACGAATCGAATCTGCGATTTGGCGCCGCCTCCTCCCCGGGCGTCCGAGGGCGCACGGCCGAAAGTCTGTCTTGTCAATGACGACGACGCTGTGCTGGTGTCGCTGAAGTTCCTGTTCAAGGCGGCGGGGTTCGAAGTCCGCGCCTTCGCCAATGGCAAGAGCCTGCTGGCCTCGCCGGCGCCGCGGCGGGCCGATTGCTTCGTTCTCGACCATAAGCCGCGCGGGGTCGACGGGCTGGAGCTGGCGCGCAAGCTCAGAAGCATCGGCCTAAGCGCCCCCATCGTGCTGACCACCGGATTCCGCTGCGGCGCGCTGGAATCGATTGTCGGCGCCGCCGATCGCGTGATCGCCGCGCCGCGAGTTGACGAGGAACTGATCGAACGGCTGGTGTGCAGCATCGAGGAGCAGCGCGCTCACCTCCGTAGAATCACTTAAGGGCGAGGCCTTAGGGGTTCGAACTGGATTTTGGCGACGCCTGTAACGCGCTAATGACATTCCCGTGATCAACGGGAGTGAAGCGATGCTCGATCTGACGCCTACGGTGGCCGAACATGGCGCTACCGGTATCGCCAGCGTCACGTCCACTGCATTCGAACCTGTCCTGTTGCGCGGCCTCGGCGGCCTCCCCGCCAAGGAGGTCTCCTTCGACCGCGACGAGGAGATCTACGGCGAAAGCGAGCCGGCGGAATATCTCTACTGCGTACGCCGCGGCGCGGTGCGCACCTTCAAGCTGCTGCGCGACGGCCGCCGCCAGATCGACGCCTTCCATCTCCCGGGCGAGTATTTCGGCGGCGCCGCGAGCGAGACCCACATTCTTACCGCCGAGGCCGTGGTCGAGACCAAGGTCGCCATCGTCAAGCGCCGCGCGCTCGAGAACGCCGCGATGCACGAGGCGCAGACCGCCTGCGCATTGTGGAAGATGGCCGCCGACGAGTTGCGCAACGCCCAGGAGCACATGCTTCTGCTGGGCCGCAAGAGCGCGATGGAGCGGGTCGTCGCCTTCCTGCTCGACATGGACCGCCGCCTTTCGGTCGCCGGCGTGCTGGCGCTGCCGATGTGCCGGCGCGACATCGGCGATTATCTGGGCTTGACGCTGGAGACGGTTTCGCGTTCGCTGTCGGCGCTGGCCGAGAAGGGCGCCTTGAGCTTTTCGGGCTCGCGCCAGATCGTGCTAAAGAACCGCGCCCGCCTGCAAGCGATGACGGAGTGAACTATTGAATGCAGCACGTCTGACGGCGAGCGACCTGATGAGCTCGCCGGTGGTCACTGCGCGCGAAGACGAGACCGTGCGCGACGCCGCACGCCGGATGCTCGAGCATGGGGTCGGCGGGATGCCGGTGATCTCCAGCTCTGGAGCGCCGATCGGCATGGTCAGCGACGGCGACCTGCTCGGCCACCGCCAGCGCGATCCGCGCCGGGAATGGTGGCTCGGCCTGTTCGCGGACGGCGCCGAGAATGTCGCCCGGCCGCATTTCGTCGATAACCGCGCGGTGCGCGCGGTGATGTCGGCGCCGTTGCTCACGGTTTCGCCGCGCACGCCGGTCGCCGAGGTCGCCGAGCTGCTGCGGCTCAATCACGTCAAGCGCCTGCCGGTTGTCGCCGAGGGCGAGCTGGTCGGCATCGTCAGCCGCGCCGACCTCGTCGGCTTGGTCGAGACGCTGGCGCTGCCGCAGCCCGGGAAGGAAAGCGGCAACGGGCTGATGGATTTCCTCGAAAGCATGATCGGCGGGGCTTCGCTGCGAGGCGCGCCGCCGAAGCGCAGCCGGTCGACGGCCGCCGTCGCCGCCAAGCCGCGCGCGCCGGAATTTTCCGCCACTGCGTTCCGAAATGAAGCGGAGCAATTCGAGGCCGGCCGGCAGGCGCGGCTCGAGGCCGAGCGCACTGCGGCGCGGCTCAAGCGCCAGCGCGAGCTGAAGGCGATGCTGCAGGCGCATGTCGACGAGGCGCTGTGGCGCGATCTGGTCGAGCACGCCGAGGCGGCGGCGGCGCGTGGCGAAATGGAGATGCAGCTGCTGCAGTTCCCGTGTGCGCTGTGCTCCGACGGCGGCCGCAAGATCGACGTGCACGAAGAGGGCTGGCAGACGACGCTGCAAGGCGAGCCGGCCGAGATTTACGCGCGCTGGCGCGAGGAGCTGAAGCCGGCGGGGTTCCGGCTCGACGCCCGCATCGTCGGCTTCGACGAGCAGGGCGCGATCTCGGAAGCCGGGCTGTTTTTGCAGTGGGGCGCGAAGAGCTAGGCCGCTGCGGGCAACCAAGCTTGGGGTTCAACCCGCTCGGCGCCTGCGCTAACCCGCCTCGCCCTCGAACACCGCCTGATCCGCGTACGCCCGCGCGAGCGCCCATTGCTCGGGGCGGCGCACCGTCCACGCCATCACCGGCTTGGCCGCTAGCGCCCGCATCAGCGCCGGCGCCGCGTGCGGGAGGTCGTCGACATGCCAGGAGAGAAAGTCGGGGCGGGTGCGCTCGATGTGCAGGAACGCCGCGCAATCGCGCTTCTGCGCCGGCGCCATCGCTGCGAAATAGGGATCGTCGTAGTCGGCCTCGGCGACGACGCCGAGCGGGCGCGGGCAGCGCGCGGCGCGCAAGGTTGCGATCACCTCGGGGTCGAAGCTCTTGAACGCGAGCGGGCCTTCGTAACTGGCCGCAATCTCCGCCGCCCGGCGCGCCAGCCGCAGGTCGCCGTCGAAGCCGCTCTTGATCTCGCAGATCAGGGGAACGCGACCCGCGATCACGTCGAGCAGGGCGGCGAGCGTGGGGATGCGCTCCGGCGTCTGCGCCAGCGCGAACTCCCGCAGCCGCGCCGCATCGAAGTCGCCGATGCGGCCTTGCCTGCCGGCAAGCCGGTCGAGCGTCTCGTCGTGGAACACGAACGCCTCGCCGTCGGCGCTGCGCTGGATGTCGCATTCGACGGCGTAGCCGCGCTCGACCGCAGCGCGGGCGGCGGCGAGCGAGTTCTCTGGCCGGCCCGGCGCGTGCCAGCCGCGATGGGCGATCGGCCGCGCGGTCAGCCAGGTCAAGGCGCAATCTCGAACATGCCCTCGACCTCGCACACGGCGTCGAGCGGCAGATGGGCGACGCCGACGGTGGTGCGGGCGTGCCGCCCCTTGTCGCCGAACGCCTCGCCGATGAGATCGGAAGCGCCGTTCATCGCCGCGGGGAGCGCTTCGTGGCCGCCCTCGACGCTGAAGAAGCCGCCGAGTCGGATCACGCGCGTCACTTTATCCAGATCGCCGACGGCGGCCTGCACTTGCGCCAGCACGTTGATGGCGGCGAGGCGGGCGGCCGCCTTGGCGGCGTCGATCGGCGCGCCGGCTTTAAGCTTGCCGGTGTGGGCGGCGTCGAGCTTGCCGTCGGGGCCAAAGGGGAGCTGGCCGGAGACGACGACGAGGCTGCCGGCCCGCACCGCGCCGACGTAGTTGGCGACCGGCGCGGCGGGCTTCGGCAGCACGATTCCCATAGCGGCGAGACGGTCGGCGACGGCGGACATGTGGGGCTCCGGGTTGCTGCGGCGGGGCGCTTGTAGCAGGGTCGGGCGCGGACGGCGACCGGCGTCTCCCGCCACGGCCAACCGCCAACGATCGCAAGTCGCGCGAAGGAATGCATAAATAAACTTGTTCCCCCGCGGCGGCGATGTTCTAATCCGAACGCGATCTCATGTTAACGTTGTTTTCTATTCCACTGACGATCACTTTGCGGAGGCGCCGTCCATGAGCGTCACAGATTGCCCGACTTGCACGACATCTTGGGGCTCCGGCGGCAAGCGTCCGCCCTGCCTCAGCCTGCGCGAGATCGTCAAGAAAACCAAGGTGGACGCCGCGGTGCTGATCCGGACGGATCAAATCGCGCCGACATGCCCGTTTGCCGTCAAATCCGGCAATGAGCTGGCGAGAATATTGGTGAACGTGAAATACCCCCGCGTCCCGATGTTCACCGGGCCGAACGACCAATTGATGCTCAAAGCCATGGCGGATCAGCTCTTCAAGGCCGACCTGCAGAAGTTCCGCGATCTCGATGCGCCGGACAGCGACTTCCAGCTTCGCAACACGCTGTCGCTGGGAAATTCAGGGCCGTTCATTTATTCGCCGCATGACTTTCCCGTGTACATATTTCATATGTCGCTCAGCTCGGGATACAGTTGGGACGCCTTTGCAAACTACTATTTCGTGCAAGTTCTGCCGTACACAAAGGCGTTGTCCGGCTGGCGGCTGACCAGCTCGTCCGGCGCCGCCGCGACCATGGGAGCCGGCGACACGACAGGGGCGTTCACCGTTCAGCACACCAACGACAAGACGTTCAAGACGGACGCTCCGGTCAATCTGAACTACGACGGCGTCGCCCTCGGCGCCGCGGGCGCCTCCTACAGCGCATCGTGGTTTCCCACCCTGGCGACCGATATTTACCTGGGCTCCCTGGCGCGGGACAACATCGGCCTGAGCGATCTCAGGGGCCCGGCGCTGATGTGCGACGCCGCCGCAGGGATCCTGATCGCCGGCCAGGCCGTCACTTGCGTCTGGTTCGGCTGCCGCGATCTCGCCAAGGCGGGAACCTGGACCTCGATGCCCGACCTCATGGCGGTGCAGGCGATGGCCTATGTAAAGTTCACCTCGCCGACGGTGACGCCGATCATGTGGGTCTCGAAGCCCAATTTCTACGCGCTGACGATATCCTGAAACGGCGCCGGCGCGGGCGGCTTCGGTTGGGGTTTTGCGGCCCCGTGCGCCGGCGCCGCCTTGTATTCGCTGCCCGTAGCGCATAGGTTCCGCGCGAAACACGGGCGGGCGCGGAACGCCCCGCGAAGGGATGGTCGCCATGGGTAGCATGAGCATTTGGCATTGGATGCTGTTTGGAGCCGTCGCGCTCCTTCTGTTCGGCGGCAAGGGCAAGATCTCCGACATCATGGGCGACATCGCCAAGGGCATCAAATCGTTCAAGAAGGGCATGAGCGACGAGGACGAGCCGGCCACGCCGCCGGCAGCGCCGGCGACCGCCCCGCGCACGCTGGAAACCCGCGCGCCCGCGGCCGAAGCCGAGAAGCAGAAAGTCGGCTGAATTCTCCCGCTTGCCGTTTTGCGGGCGCGCCTCTAGAGGGGGCGCGGGTGTGTTTCCATGTTCGATTTTGACACCGGCAAACTCGTCGTCCTCGGCATCGTCGCGCTCGCGGTGATCCCGCCGAAGGATTTGCCGCGCGTGCTGCGCACCGTGGGCAAATATGTCGGCCAGATGCGCCGCATGGCCGCCGACTTCCAGGGCCAGTTCGCCGAGGCGATCAAGGAGGCCGAACTCGACAGCGTCCGCAAGGAGCTCGACGAGATCAAGAATTCCGCCAAGGTCGATACCTCGTTCGACCCCGCCAGCCTGATGCGCGACAACATGCAGAAGGCGGTCGAGGGGCCGAGCGCTTACGAGACCGTCAAGGTCGAACCGCCCGCGCCGCCGGCCGAACCCGTCGCCGTCGAGGCGATCCCCGCCCCGGAGAAGGCGACATCGCAATCGACATGACCGACGCCGATATCGAGGCCTCCCGGGCGCCGCTGCTCGAGCACCTGCTGGAACTGCGCCAGCGTCTGATCCGCGCGCTCTATGCGTTCTTCGCGGCGTTCATCGTCTGCTTCTATTTCTCGCGCCACATCTACAATATTCTGACTTGGCCCTATGTGCGCATCGTCGGCGCCGATCAGGCCAAGCTGATCGCGACGCATTTCCTCGAACAGTTCTACACCAACATTCAGCTCAGCATGTTCGGGGCGCTGTTCGTCGCCTTCCCCGTGATCGCGACTCAGCTCTACAAGTTCGTCGCGCCAGGCCTCTACAAGACCGAGCGGCAGGCGTTCCTGCCCTATCTGATCGCGACGCCGATCTTCTTCTTCGCCGGCGCGATGCTGGTCTATTTCGCGGTGATGCCGCTGCTGATCCGGTTCTCGGTCTCGCTGCAGCAGGTCAACCAGCCGGGGCAGGCGACGATCGAGCTGTTGCCGAAGGTGAGCGAGTATCTTTCGCTCATCATGACGCTGGTGTTCGCGTTCGGCGCGGCGTTCCAGTTGCCGGTCGTGCTGACGCTGCTGGGGCAGGTCGGCATCATCGATTCGAAGTGGCTGTCGTCGATGCGGCGCTACGCCATCGTCGGCGTCACCGGGCTCGCGGCGATCCTGACGCCGCCCGACCTCATCAGCATGTGCTCGTTGGCGCTGCCGATGCTGCTGCTCTACGAGGGCGCGGTGGTCGCGGTGAAGCTGATCGAGCGCAAGCGCCGGCAGGCGGAGCTGGACGCTCCGTGAAGCCGCTCGACACGCTGGCCGCCATTGTCGCGGCCATCGTCTGGGGCCTCACTTTCATCGCGATCAAATACGGGGTCGAGGAGGCGCCGCCGTTCCTGCTGACGGCGCTGCGCTTCGCCTTCGCCGCGTTTCCGCTGGCGCTGTTCGTCAGGCCGCCCAAGGCGCCGCTGAGATGGATCGCGCTCTATGGCGGGCTGATCGGCGTCGCCCAGTTCGGTTTGTTGTTTTTGGCGGTGCAGCTCGGCATGCCGGTCGGGCTCGCCTCGCTGGTGATCCAGATCCAGGTCTATTTCACGCTCGGGCTCGCCGTGGCGCTGCTCGGCGAGCGGCCGACGCGGCCGCAATGGCTCGGCGCCGGCGTGGCGCTGGCCGGCATGGCGGTGATCGGCTGGGCGCGCTGGGCCCATGCGAGCCTCGCGCCGTTCGCGCTGACGCTGGCGGCGGCTTTGTGCTGGGGCGCGGGCAATGTCGTGGGCAAGCGGATCGGGCGGGTCGATCCGATCAGCTTCGTCGCGTGGTCGAGCCTGGTCGCGCCGCTGCCGATGGCGGCGCTGTCGTTCGCGCTGGAGCCGGAGCGAACGGTCGCGGCGCTGACGCATCCGAGCCTGAAGCTGGCGCTCAGCGTAGCGGGGCTGGCCTATGGCGGGACGCTGTTCAGCTACGGGGTGTGGGCGCGGCTGTTGTCGAAATATCCGGCCGGCGCGGTGGCGCCGTTCGCGCTGCTGGTGCCGGTGGTGGGCATGGCCGCGGCGGCGCTGCTGTTCGACGAATGGCCGGGCGCGGCCGAGATGGCGGGCGCGCTGGCGGTGATGGTCGGGCTCGGCGTCACCGTGTTCGGGGCGCGCGTGGGCTTGGCGATGCGGCGAAGAGCGGCGTGAACTCCCTCCCCCTTGACGGGGGAGGGGACGGCCCGCGGCCGCGGCTCTCAAGCCAGCATGCGCAGCTTCGGCTCGCGCGCCCATTGGCGCGTTTTCGCGGCGGCGAGGAAATCCGCGCCGAGGCCGCAGACGCCCTCGTCGGGCTCGACCCCGGCGCGTTCGAGCAGCGGCTTAGCGGAAGCGTCGGCGCCGACCGCCTTCAGATGCGCGAAGGCGTCCATCACCCATTTGACCGCCGCGCCCTCTTTGCTCAGCGCCTGCGCCGGCTTGGCGTCGAGCACGATCGCCACGGCGTCGAACAGCGGCGACGGCGAGCCCAGCAACTGCCCGTCGGCCTTCACGGCGCTTCCGTCCGACAGCTTGACGTTGTGAACCCGCGGGCTGACCAGGAACACCGACGCGCCTTCCTTCTCGGCCGCCGCGCGCAGCTCGCTCAGCGCCTTGGCGTCGCTTCCGTCGGCGATCAGCACGCCGATCTTGCGGCCTTTCAGCGTCGCCTTGGCGTTGCGCTGGATCGACAGCGCCGGCGACGGCTTCATCTCGACCTTTTGGCGCGCCGGCTTGGCCGCCGCCGGCGGCTTGATTCCCAGACCCGCCGCGACGCGCTGCGCCAGCTCCTCATCGACATTGCGCAGGTTGCCGACCATGCGCGGCGGAACCTGCGGCAGCTCGACCTTGGAAAGTTCGAACACGAAGGCCGAGGCGATGTGCGCGCGTTCGCTGTCGGTCATCGACTTCCAGAACAAGGCCGCCTGGCTGTAATGGTCGGCGAACAGCTCCGGCCGGATGCGCAGCTTGCCGGCGTCAGGCGCCGCGAAATGCGGCTCGGTCACAAACCCGGCGTCGCCGACTTCGCGCGCGCCGCCCGGCTCCTCGGCCTGCGTCAGCGAGTTCGGTTCGTAGTTGGCGCGGCCCTTGAAGACGAGCATCTGCATCTGCCCATCGCGCTGCTGGTTGTGGAACGGACATTTCGGTGCGTTGATCGGCAGTTGGTGAAAATTCGCCGTGCCGAGCCGCGACTTCTGCGTATCGAGATAGCTGAACAGCCGGCCCTGCAGCAGCGGGTCGTCGGAGAAGTCGACGCCGGGCACGATGTTGGCCGGGCAGAACGCGACCTGCTCGGTCTCGGCGAAGAAATTGTCGGGGTTGCGGTCGAGCGTCATCACGCCGACCTTGCGCAGCGGGATCAGCTCCTCGGGGATCAGCTTGGTGGCGTCGAGCGGGTCGAACGGCAGCTTGGCGGCGGCGGCCTCGTCGAACGCCTGCACATGAAGCTCCCATTGCGGGAAATCGCCCTTGGCGATGGCTTCGTGCAGATCGCGGCGATGGAAATCGTTGTCGGCCGATTGCAGCGCCAACGCCTCGTCCCACACCGTCGATTGCAGCCCGAGCGCCGGCTTCCAGTGGAACTTGACGAATTTCCATTCGCCCTTGGCGTTGACCAGCTTGAACGTGTTGACGCCGAACCCCTCGATCATGCGCAACGAGCGTGGGATGGCGCGGTCGGACATCGCCCACATCAGCATGTGCGTCGTCTCCGGGGTCAGCGAGGCGAAATCCCAGAACGTGTCGTGCGCGCTGCCAGCCTGTGGGTAGGCGCGGTCGGCCTCCATCTTCACGGAATGGATGAGATCGGGGAACTTGATCGCGTCCTGGATGAAGAACACCGGGATGTTGTTGCCGACGAGATCCCAGTTGCCCTGTCTGGTGTAGAATTTCACCGCGAAGCCGCGCACGTCGCGCGGCGTGTCGACCGAGCCGGCGCCGCCCGCCACGGTGGAGAAGCGCGCGAACAGCGGCGTGCGCTCGCCCTTGCGCTGGAACAGATCGGCCTTGCTGAGGTCGGGGATCGGGTCGGTGCATTCGAAGAAGCCGTGCGCCGCCGAGCCGCGCGCGTGGACGATGCGCTCGGGGATGCGCTCGTGGTCGAAGTGGAAGATCTTTTCCCGCAGCACGAAGTCTTCCAGCAGCGCCGGGCCGCGCGGGGACGCCTTGAGGCTGTTCTGGTTGTCGGAGACGGGGATGCCCTGGTTGGTGGTCAGCGGCTCGCCGCCTTGGCTGTGCGGCTCGCCGCCGTGGCCGATGGCGGTTTTGCTGTTGCGGTTCGAGTTCGGCATGCGTCGCTCTCCGGTTTCGCTTGTCGCGGGAGAACGCGCGAGAGCGGAGAGAAGTTGCGCAGGCGGCGCGTAAGTTCTAATCGCCTCGCGCCAGCGTGAGGGGCGAGACATGCACGACATCAAGGCGATTCGCGACGATCCGCAAGGTTTTGACGCCGGTCTGGCGCGCCGGCTTCTTCCCGCCCGCTCGGCCGAGCTGATGGCGCTCGACGACCGGCGCCGCGCCGCGATCGCCGAGTTGCAGAAGGCGCAGGAGCGGCGCAACGCGGCCTCGAAGGAGATCGGCGCGGCAGCGGCGCGCAAGGACGCGGCGGCGGTGGAGGCGCTGAAGGCCGAGGTCGCGGCGATCAAGGCCGCGATGCCGGAACTGGAGGCGGCGGAGAAGGCGGCGTCCGAGACGCTCGACGTCGAGCTGATGGCGATCCCCAACATCCCGCGCTCCGACGCGCCGGACGGCCGCGATGAGACCGACAACGTCGAGGTGCGCCGCTACGGCGACCCCGTCCAGTTCCCCGACGGCTTCAAGCCGAAGGAGCATTTCGAGCTTGGCGAGTCGCTCGGCCTGATGGATTTCGAGACGGCGGCGAAGCTGTCGGGCGCGCGCTTCGTCATCCTCAAGGGCGCGCTGGCGCGGCTTGAGAGAGCCTTGATGCAGTTCATGCTCGATCTGCACACGACCGAGCACGGCTATACCGAGATCAACCCGCCGGTGCTGGTGCGCGACGAGGCGATGTATGGGACCGCGCAGCTGCCGAAGTTTCGGGAGGATCAGTTCGCGGCGGGTGTGGAAGAATTTGGTCCCGCCGATTTTGATTACTTCATCTATCGTATGCACGAACTAGGAGCTTGGGATCGAATATTTGAGCCGGGGCAAAAATATGAGCGAAACTTACCGCAATTAACGCAAGAAGCCGCCGGCGTGCTGGCGCAACTTAAAGCGCAGCCAAATCGCCGCTGGCTCATCCCCACCGCCGAAGTCCCCATGACCAACATGGTGCGCGAGCAGATCCTCGACGAGCGCAAGCTGCCGCTGCGCTACACCGCCGGCACGCTGTGCTTCCGCGCCGAGGCGGGCGCGGCGGGGCGCGACACGCGCGGCATGATCCGCCAGCACCAGTTCGAGAAGGTCGAGCTGGTCTCGATCACCGCGCCGGAGCAGTCGGGCGAGGAGCACGAGCGCATGACCCAGTGCGCCGAGGAGGTGCTGAAGCGGCTCGGCCTGCATTTCCGCACCGTCGCGCTGTGCACCGGCGACATGGGCTTCTCGTCGAAGAAGACCTACGACATCGAGGTCTGGCTGCCCGGTCAGGCGCGGTTCCGCGAGATCTCGTCCTGCTCGGTGTGCGGCGATTTCCAGGCGCGGCGAATGAACGCGAGGCTCAAGGCGCCCGACGCCAAGTCGACCCGCTTCGTCCATACGCTCAACGGCTCCGGCGTCGCGGTCGGGCGCGCGCTGGTGGCGGTGATGGAGACCTATCAGACGCCCGACGGCGCCATCGAGGTGCCGGAGGCGCTGCGCGCCTACATGGGCGGAGTGGATCGGATCACGAAAGCGGGGTAGGCCGGCGCCGGTTTGCCCGGCCCTTGGGCAACCGTCGCGCCGACCAGGGCGATGGGTCGCCTGGCGTATTCAGCGGGTATTCAGCGAAGGGATGCGAGAAATCGGTGCGGTCCGATGCGGGCCGCAAGGAGAAACGCCATGAAGACTTGCCAAAGGGTCCTGGGAGTTCTCGCGTTGTCGGCCATGATCGTGTCCGCTGTAAGCCCGGCTATGGCGCTCGGGCGCTGCGGTCCCAACGGTCATCGTGATCACTGGGGCAATTGCCGCTGGGGTGGCCAGAATCAAGCCTGGTGCCTGCGTCACACCGGGCATGTGGCGATGCGCGCGCCGGACGGCAGCATGTGGTGCCCGCACTAACGCTCGCAGCCGCCGCCCGCGCCGCGACGACGGCGCGGGTTTAAGCCTTCCCCGTCGCCACCGGGCAATCCTCCCGCGCGCCCCATTCCGACCACGAGCCGTCGTAGAGCCCGGCGAGCTTGCCGCCCGCCTCCTCGACCGCCAGCGAGACGATCGCCGCGCTCACCCCGGAGCCGCAGGTCGTCAGCACCGGCCGGCTCAGATCGACCCCATGCGCGGCGATCACCTCGCGCAGCGTGGCGAGCGGCTTCAGCCGCCCATGCTCCAGCAGATCGCCGAACGGCAAATTCAACGCCCCCGGCATGTGGCCGCTCTTCAGTCCCGTCCGCGGCTCCGGCGTACGGCCCTCGAAACGGTCGGCGGGGCGGGCGTCCACCACCTGCGCCGAACCGCTCGCCAGCGCCGCCTTCACGTCCTCCAACTTGGCGACCACGCCGGGATCGAGGCGCGGCGTGAACACCGCCGGGGTCAGTGTCGCATCGCCGGCGACGATCTCGCGCCCCTCGCGCCGCCATTTCGGCAGGCCGCCGTCAAGGATGCGCACGTCGTTCGCCCCGAAGGCGCGCAACGTCCACCACACCCGCGCCGCCGCAAACAGCCCGAGCGAATCGTAGATGACGAAGCGCATGCCGTCGCCGAGCCCCAGCTCGCCCATCGCCTTGGCGAAGGCGTGCGGCTCCGGCAGCATGTGCGGCAGGCCGGTCGACGCGTCGGCGATTTCGTCGATGTTGAAGAACACCGCGCCGGGGATGTGGGCCTCGCGGAATTCGGCGTCGCCCTTGCGCGCCGTCGTCGGCAGGTGCCAGGAGGCGTCGATCACGCGCAATGCGGGATCGCCGAGCTCGGCTGCGAGCTCATCGGTCGAGATGAAATTCGGCGAGGTCATCGGCGCTCCACCCGCGTCCAGCCGTTGAGGCCGAGGCGCTCCTGCGGAAGATAGGCGCCCTTGTAAGCCATCTTGCGCGAGCCATCGACCCAGTAGCCGAGATAGACATGCGGCAGCCCGAGGCGGCGCGCCTTCTCGATATGGTCGAGGATCACCAGCGCGCCGAGCGAGCGCTTCGCGTGGGCCGGATCGTAGAAGGAATAGACGAGGCTGAGGCCGTCGGCGAGGCGGTCGGTCAGGCAGGCGGCGATCAGCGCCCCCTCGCCGCGCCCGCTGATCAGCGCGTCCGGCCCGCGCCGCCGGTATTCGGTGACGAAGGTGTCAATGTGGCTGTCCTCGACCATCATGGAATAATCGAGCACCGACATGTCGGCCATGCCGCCGTCGGGATGGCGGGAATCCAGATAGTCGCGGAACAGCGAATATTGCTCGGCGGTCGGCTTCGGCGTCGTCATTGCGCCGGTGAGGTCGGCGTTGCGACGCAGGATGCGCTGCTGCGTGTCGTTGGGCCGGAAATCGTCGACCAGCACGCGCACCGAAACGCAGCCGCGGCAGTTTTCGCACGCCGGGCGGTAGGCGATGGTCTGCGAACGGCGGAAGCCGGTCTGGGTCAGCATGTCGTTGAGCGCGGCGGCGCGCTTGCCGACAAGGTGCGTGAACACCTTGCGCTCCACCATCCCCGGCAGATACGGACAGGGCGACGGCGCCGTCAGGTAGAATTGCGGGGCGTCCCTAACCTCGCGGGTCAAACGGAATTCTCCTGCCTCTGCGCGATTAGGAAGCTAGTCCGGAACGGCGTGCGCCGAAATGGGGTCGTGACGTTTTTTTGCGTCAAGATCCCGAGAGTCGGCTGCGCCGACTCGGGAGTCGGTCCAGCCGATTCTGGGCGCGCCTGAGCCAATTCCGGGTCACAGACGCCGCGTCACGATGACGCCCGATAGGATGTCGTGCAGGAAACGCTTCTCCGGGTCGACCAGCGTCACCAGATAAATGAGCGGAAAGAACCCGCTCAGGTAGAAGAACGCGCCATGCGCGGCGGCGTTGAGGAACGGCAGCGGCGCTCCGGTGTCGTATAGCCGCGCCTCCAGCCCCATCGCCCGCATGCCCGGCGTCGCGTGACGCGGCCCCGACATCGACACGCCGCTGTAGAAGAACGCGACGATCGGCCACAGCGGCGGCAGGAAGAACAGCGACAGACCCAGCGTCAGCACCAGCAGCAGCAGGTAGAGCAAAGTCGCAACGACGCTGACGACGATGAAATCCAGCCCGAGCGCCATCAGGTGGCGGGTGCGCACGCCGTCGAGCGCGTTGCGGAGGGGAAGCATATAGGCCTGCGACATCGAGCCCTCCTTAAAGAGCGAGAGGAATGTGGCCCACCCGCGCCGCGCTATCAAGCCCAGCGGCGGCCTGAATTTTCTCGCGCTCCGAACAGGCCGCCCGGCCGCAGCGCCAGCAGGATGGCGAGCAGCGCATAGGTGGCGACGTCGCGATAATCGGCGGAGAAGTAGGCCGACCACCCGGCCTCGAAGCCGCCGAGCAGCAGGCCGCCGATCAGCGCGCCCGCGACCGAGCCAATGCCGCCCAGGATCGCGGCGACCAGCGCCTTGAGCCCGAGCGTCGCCGCCGCGTCGTAGCCGACCGCGCCGTAGAACATGGTCATGACGAAGCCGGCGAGGCCGGCCAGCGCGCTCGCCAGCGCCAGGCTCTGCAGCAACACCGCCTGCGGATCGACGCCGAATAGCGCGGCGGCGAGCTGATCGTCGGCATAGGCGCGCCAGCGCCGGCCAAAATCGCTGAGGCGCAAGAACGCGACCAGCGCCGAGCCCGCAGCCAGCGCCACCGCCGCCGAGAACAGCGCGTCGGCCGAGGTGGTGACGACGAAATCGCCGGCTCTCGCCACGCCGAACGGGGCGTTGAGCACCGGCGCAACCCAGTTCGGCCGCGAGCCTTGCGTCAGCCGCAGCGCCTCGCTGAGGAAGATCGCCAGCCCCACGGTGGCGACGAGAATCTGCTGGCCGGTCGCATTGCGCAACGGGCTGAGCGCAAAGACGCCGGTGGCGACGCCCCAGCCGGCCGCCACCGCGACCCCGAGCGCGCCCGCCGACATCAGCACGTAGGCCGGCGGCGCGCCGGCCAGCATCGCCGCGCCGAACGCCGCGCCATAGCCGCCCGCCGCCGCCAGCGCCCCGAAGGCGAGATTGATGCGCCCGATCAGCCCGTAGATCAACGCATAGGCCGCCGCGAGCAGCGCGTAGATCGCCGTCGAGGGCAGGGCGTTGAGCGTCTGCTGCAGCGCGTAGGCGACGCCCGGCGGAACGCGCGGCAGGGCGTCGATGCGGCCGAACGGGGCCGGGTCGGCGGCGATGCCCTCGGGCGTGGCGAGCCAGAAACGGACCAGGAAAAAGAGCCGCGGCAGGCTCAACGGCTCGCTGTCGAGCGTGAGCGCCTCGAGTTCGGCCGAGCGCAGCGGCCGCCCGGCGTGCACGAAGCGGCAATGCGCCTCGTGCGGCTCCTCGTTGGCGCGGAAGCTGACCCGCACGCCGCGCCCGTCTTCGTCCTCGCTCTGGGCGACGATGTCGACGTGCGCGTCCGGCGGGCTCAGCGCCGGCGCGGCCATGCGGCAGAGCCGCGCCTGATCGGTCTCCAGCTCGCGCGCGCAAGAGGTCAGCGCGGCCAGCGCCAGCGCCGCCAGAACCGCCAAGCCGAAGCGCCTCATGCGCCGCGCGACCGGGCGGCGAACCGCTTCTGCTTGGCGCGGTTGCCGCAGACCTCCATTTCGCACCAGCGGCGACTCCTGTTCTTTGTCGCGTCGAAGAACAGCCAGCCGCACTTGTCGCCCTGGCATTGCCGGACCCGGGTGAGGTCGGCCTGCTGCAGCAGCGTCAAGGCGGAGAGCAGGATCGGGCCGACGATCGCCTCGACCGGGCTCCGCTCGGCGCTCCAGCTCCAGCCGAAATTGCCGCCAATCGGGGTCAGCCGCGCGGCGGCCAGCGCGCGCGCGTGCGCCCGGGTCAGGTTCTCCACGCATTCCGCGGGCGCCGGCCGCCCGGCCGCAAGCGCCGCGGCGAGACGGTGGACATCCTCGCGCACCGCAAGCGCCGCGGCGAACAGCTGCGCCGCCAGCGAGTCATCCCGCGCAAGCCGCTCCGCCAGTCGCTCGGCGTCCTGCGGGCTGACGACCTTGGCGTGCGCCGCCCATGCGACGACATGCCCGGCCTCGCGCAGGTGCTCCAGATGCCCGGAGGTTTCGCGTCCGGAGCTGGTGTTGGCGAAGTCCAGCGCCAGCTCGCCGCCGACCAGCGTCAGTGAAGCCGCGCGGGAGGAATCAGAACTAACCATCTAAAATCCGTTTACAGGTTAAGAGGCGTGCGCTAGGTCTATACGCCTAACCGCACTCAAGCCGTTAGGAGGTTATCATGCCAAAAGCCTCGCTCAAAGATGAGACCCGGCGCAGCGCCCTGGGCGCGCTCGCCGCCGCCGCCACGGGCTGGACTACGGCGGCGTTTGCGGCCGAGGGTCCCGCGCTCGTCGACAAGCCGAAGGTCGCCCGGCTCTGGCATGGCCGCACGCCGCTGGCGCGCGCCGACGAATATCGCCAGTACCTGTTCGAATCCGGGGTGAAGAAGATCGCCAGCATCCCCGGCAACCTCGGCGTGCAGATGATGATGCGCAAGAGCGCCGATGCGGCCGAGTTCATGGTGATCTCCTACTGGGGCTCGATCGACGCCATCAAAGGCTATGCCGGCGAGGGCTACGAGCACGTTCACGACCTGCCGCGCGACGCCGAGTTCCTGATCGACAAGGAGACGCTGGTGCGCCACTTCGAGCTCGAGGTGAATTACTGGGTCGCGTGAGCGCGCTCGCCGCGCCGCGCAAAGCCGGCTAACCTGTCGCTGGCGACGCGGCGGAGAAAGCGGCAATGAGCGAGGCGGAACGGATCGCGCCCCGGGCCTTGATCGTCATGGGCGTTTCCGGCAGCGGCAAGACGACGGTCGCCAACCTCATCGCAGCCAGGCTCGGCGCCGACATGGTCGAGGGCGACCGGCTGCATCCGGCTGAGAACGTCGCCAAGATGCGGGCCGGCGCGCCGCTCGACGACGCCGACCGCTGGCCCTGGCTCGACGCCATCGGCCGGCTGCTGCAGGCCGCCAGAGGCGAGGCCCGGCCGGTCGTCGTCACCTGCTCGGCGCTGAAGCGGGTCTATCGCCAGCGGCTGCTCGCGGCGCGGCCGGATCTCGTGTTCGTCTATCTCAAGGGCTCGCGGGCTTTGTTCGAGGCGCGGGTGCGGGCGCGCCATCACGAATACATGCCGGCCTCGCTGCTCGACAGCCAGCTGGCGACGCTGGAGGAGCCGGGCGAGGGCGAGCCGGTGGTCGCCGTCGACGCCGCGTTGCCGCCGCAGGCCGAGGCGGAGGCGGCCGTCGCGGGGCTGGAGGCGCGGCGTTGAGCGAGATTCTCGTCAATATCGACGTTCCCGACCTTGAGGCGGCGCTCGCCTTCTATGGCGACGCGTTCGGGCTCAAGCTCGCGCGCCGGTTCGGCGCGCAGGCGGCCGAGCTGACCGGTTGGCCGGCGCGGCTCTATCTGCTGGAGCAGCCGGCGGGTTCGTTCGGCGCCGGCGAGGAGCGACGGCGCTACGAGCGGCACTGGACGCCGGTGCATCTCGACGTCGTGGTGGACGATCTCGACGCGGCGGTCGCGCGCGCCGTCGCCGCCGGCGCTGTGGCCGAGACCCCGATCCGGACCGAGATCTACGGCCGCATCGCCATGCTCGCCGACCCCTACGGCCACGGCTTCTGTCTGATCGAGTTCACCGGCCGCGGCTACGACGAACTCAGCCCCGCCCCTTGAGGAAGCGCGCGAACGCCGCCAGCGTCGCTTCCGACGCGTGGTGCTCCATCCCTTCCGCGTCCGCTTCCGCCGCTTCCGCCGGCACGCCGATGGCGGTCAGCGTGTCGACGATGAGGCGATGGCGGGCGCGCACCCGTTGCGCCAGCGCGGCGCCGCTCTCGGTGAGGAACACGCCGCGATAGGGGCGCGAGGTGACGTAGCCCTCGCGCTTCAGCCGCGCGATGCATTTGAGCGCGGTCGGATGGGCGACGCCGAGCCGTTTGGCCACTTCGGTCGCGCGCGCCTCGCCGTGGGCGGCGTGCAGGTCGGCGATCAGCTCGACATAATCCTCCGCGAGCGTCGCCGAGCGCGCCGCCCGCGCCTTGCCGAAGCGGCGCGCCTGGGTCGGCTCCTCAGGCATCTCGGGTCTGTCGGGTGATTTCGACGGTGTCGCCAACGGGCGCTCCCCCAACGCTTCGCTCAAAGCGCGCGCCCCGAGCCAAGCGGCTTTAGCCGCCTTCGCCGCGCGACGCAAAACGTCCGCCCGCCGCGCCCGACAGGGCCGCCGATGAAAATCTAAACCTTTGAACGGACGAGACTTTTATTGGCCGCGAAGGATTGCGGCGAGGTGGCGCGGCGGCCACATATCGGCTAAAGAGCAAAAAACGAATCTCCCCGGAAAATCCTTTGATCGACAAGACCCCCGAAAAGCCGTCGGACCCGTCCGACATCAAGCCCGTCTCGATCATGGACGAGATGAAGCGCAGCTATCTCGATTACGCGATGAGCGTGATCGTCAGCCGCGCGCTGCCCGACGTGCGCGACGGCCTGAAGCCGGTGCATCGGCGCATCCTCTATTCGATGTACGACCAGAATTTCACCCCCGACCGCCCCTACAACAAATGCGCCCGCACCACCGGCGACACCACCGGCCGCTTCCATCCGCACGGCGACATCGCCGTCTATGACGCGATGGTGCGCATGGCGCAGGATTTCTCGATGCGCGCCATGCTGATCGACGGGCAGGGCAATTTCGGCTCGGTCGACGGCGATCCCCCGGCAGCCTCGCGCTACACCGAGGCGCGGCTCGAAAAGATCACCATGTCCATGCTCGACGATCTCGACAAGGACACCGTCGATTTCCGCCCCAACTACGACGAGAAGCTGCTCGAGCCGACCGTGCTCCCGGCCCGCTTCCCCAACCTGCTGGTCAACGGCGCCGGCGGCATCGCGGTCGGCATGGCGACCAACATCCCGCCGCATAATCTGGGCGAGAGCATCGACGCCGTGCTGGCGCTGATGGACAAGCCCGACATGTCGGTCGAGGAGTTGATGGAGGTGCTGCCGGGGCCGGACTTCCCGACCGGCGGGTTAATTTTGGGCCGCTCCGGCGTACGTTCCGCCTACACGACCGGGCGCGGCTCGATCATCATGCGCTCGCGCGTCCACACCGAGACCTTGCGCAAGGACCGCGAGGCGCTGATCGTCTCCGAGATACCCTATCAGGTCAACAAGGCGACGCTGATGGAGCGCATCGCCGAACTCGTGCGTGAGAAGAAGATCGAGGGCATCTCGGATCTGCGCGACGAGAGTGACCGCGACGGCATGCGCATGGTCATCGAGTTGAAGCGCGACGCGGTGTCCGACGTCGTGCTCAACCAGCTCTGGCGCTTCACGGCGATGCAATCGAGCTTCGGCGCCAACATGGTCGCGCTCAACGGCGGCCGGCCGGAGCTGATGACGCTGCGTGATATGCTCGCCGCGTTCATCGAGTTCCGCGAGAGCGTCGTCAGCCGACGAACCAAATATCTGCTCAACAAGGCGCGCGACACCGCGCATATCCAGGTCGGCCTCGCCATCGCGGTGGCCAATATCGACGAGGTGATTCGCCTCATCCGCACTTCGCCCGACCAGGGCGCCGCGCGCGAGGCGTTGATGGCGCGCGACTGGCCGGCCAAGGACATGGCGCCGCTGGTGGCGCTGATCGCCGATCCGCGCCATGTGCTGCAGGAAGACGGGACGATCCGGCTCTCCGACACGCAGGCGCGCGCGATTCTCGAACTCAGGCTCGCCCGCCTGACCGCGCTCGGGCGCGAGGAGATCGCCGAGGCGCTGAACAAGCTGGCGGTCGAGATCAAGGATTACCTGGAGATCCTGTCCTCGCGCGCGCGCATGCAGGGCATCATCCGCGACGAACTCAACGCCGTGAAAGCGGCGTTCGCCGACAAGCGCCGCACCGAGATCGTCGAGTCCGAAGCCGATATGGACGACGAGGACCTGATCCAGCGCGAGGACATGGTCGTGCTGGTCAGCCACGCCGGCTACATCAAGCGCGTGCCGCTCTCGACCTATCGCGCGCAAAGGCGCGGCGGCAAGGGCCGCTCCGGCATGGCGACGCGCGAGGAGGATTTCGTCGCCCGGCTGTTCGTCGCCTCGACTCACGCGCCGGTGCTGTTCTTCTCCTCCAAGGGGCAGGTCTACAAGGAGAAGGTGTGGCGGCTGCCGCTCGCCGCTCCCCAGGCGCGCGGCAAGGCTTTGGTCAACATGCTGCCGCTGGAACAGGGCGAGCGCATCACCACCATCATGCCGCTGCCGGAGGACGAAGCGAGCTGGGAGACGCTCGACGTCATGTTCGCCACCACCCGCGGCACCGTCCGGCGCAACAAGCTGAGCGATTTCGCCCAGGTCAACCGCGCCGGCAAGATCGCCATGAAGCTCGACGAGGGCGAGGGCATCGTCGACGTCGCCGTCTGCTCGGACAAGGACGACGTGCTGCTGACGACCGCGCAAGGCCAGTGCATCCGCTTCGCCGTCGACGAGGTGCGGGTGTTCAAGGGCCGCGATTCGATGGGCGTGCGCGGCGTCGCGCTGGCCGAGGGCGACAGCGTGATCTCGCTGGCGATTCTGCGCCAGTTCGACGCTTCCGCTGAGGAACGGGCGGGCTATCTCAAGATGAGTCGGGCCATGCGCGGCGAGGCCTCGGGCGAAGCCGAGACCGAGGAGGGCGTGACCGGAAGCGCGCTGCCGCAGCCGCACTACGAGGCGATGTCGGCGGCCGAGCAGTTCGTGCTGACGATCTCGGAGAATGGCTACGGCAAGCGCACCTCGTCGTTCGAGTATCGCTCGACCGGCCGCGGCGGCAAGGGAATCGTCGCCATGACGGTCAACGCCCGCAACGGCAAGCTGGTCGCCTCGTTCCCGGTCGAGAACGACGACGAGGTGATGCTGGTCACCGACGGCGGCCAGCTGATCCGCTGCCCGGTCGAAGGCATCCGCATCGCCGGGCGCGGGACGCAGGGCGTCATCGTGTTCGACACCGCCGAGAGCGAGCGGGTCGTCTCGGTCGAGCGCATTTCCGAGCCCGAGGGCGAGGAGCCGGCGGCCTAAGGCCGCCAGGGAGCGCGCACCGCATCCCCCTGAGTCTCCGCCTTGGCCGGGACGACAGGGCGTCCCGATCGACGCCGCGGGCCGGCGCCGGCGCAAAGCGGCCATTTTGCGCCCTGATTCTCGCGCCGGAACCCCAATTTACCTGAAGTAAAGGTTACGCCTGGGTCAATTGGGCGGGCCTATAGACGCCCGTTGTTTACGAACGCCGTATTGGCGAGGCCAAAACGTGACATTCGTGCAACATGGACTGACGAAAGGTGTCTGGACCGTGGCGAACGTCACGATTTCCGTTTCGATGCGCAAATCACTTGGGTATGTTTCTGACTGTGAGCGGGGGCTACCCGGTCGCGAGTCGGACGGCGGCGCTAGGCATCGGGGGGGACCTCGAAAGGCGGCAAGGTTCGAAGTCATCGGGTAACGGGGTCGCCTTCCAAACCGGTCTTTAAGCCGGAAGGAAGGTGGGAGCAGCAAAGACCCAGTCCCACAAGATTGTTTTTTGGAGGTCCACTTATGACGCTCATCAAGAGCCTGCTTCTGGGATCGGCCGCCGGCCTCGTCGCCGTCTCCGCTGCCCAGGCCGCCGATCTTCCCACCCGCAAGGGTCCGGTTGCGGCTGAATATGTCCGTGTCTGCTCGATCACCGTCGCGGGCGCGCCCGTCGTCGGCTTCGTTCTGCCCGGCTCGGACACCTGCTTGAAGATTTCCGGCTACGTCACCGGCCAGGTTGAAGGCGGCAACGTCTCGACGGGCTACGTGATGAACTTCGTCAACGGCGCGCCGTCGGTTGCGGTCAACGGGAGCACCATCATCCACACGGGCGTTCGCAACGGCAATTACTACGACCGGTTCAGCGGCCCGTTCCCCACCGGGTTGGGCGGGTTCATCCAGCACCCCGTCGGCGACGGCCCTACGATCACCACCGGCACGGGTTTCAGCGAAGTCGGTCACCGCGTTCTGCCGTACCGCACCTATATGTCGCACGGCGCTTACGAAGGCACCCAGACCCAGGTCTCCGGCACGCCCTTCAGCGACAACTCCTTCGGCTTCACCACCCGCTACAACCAGACCTTCGACGCGGTCTCCAACACGGCTTACGGCCCGTTGGTCGCCCACGCCGAACTGCAGTTCAACCATGCTGAAGGCTTCGACAACACCGGCCGCGGCGGTTCGGACGGCGGTCTCAACCGCGCTTACGTGACCTGGGCGGGCATCACCGCTGGTAAGATCGACTCGTTCTTCTCGTTCACCGGCGGCGGTCTCGGCTGGGCCAACTTCTTCTCGCCCGACCGCAAGGGCTTCGACCAGCCCGACGTGCTGGCCTACACGGCTTCGTTCGGCGGCGGTTTCTCGGCGACGTTGTCGGCGGAAAGCCCGTCTGCGCTGTTGGATCAGGCTGCCGCCTCGACCACCCAGAACAACACGACCGTCGCTTACGGCACCTCCAATGCATACCTTGGCTCGGCGAACCCAGGTGGCATGCAGTTCCCCGACATCGTCGGCGCGTTGGACGTCAAGCAGGCTTGGGGCGCGGCGCACGTCGCTGGCGTCGCCCACCAGGTTCGCGCGAGCAGCCTTCTCGACAGCACCACCATCGACAAGTGGGGCTACGCGGTCGACGCTGGCGTGTCGTTCAACATCCCGAATATGGCGGGCAGCGTGATCGGCGTGACGGGTGCGTGGTCGCAGAACGCGATCGTCGACTCCGGCATCGCCGACGGCATGTGGAACGAGTCGGGCCAGGTCAACGGCAACGGCCAGGGCATGGCGCTCGCCGACGTGTTCTCGAACGGCGACGGCACCTGGTCGACCCCGACGGCTTGGACTGTCACCGGCTGGGCGCAGTTCGTGGTCAACCCGCAAGTCACGCTCGGCGTTGAAGGTTCGTATGGCGAAGTGCAGTGGTCGGGCAAGAGCGACTTCGGTCTGAACCTGTTCAACTCGACGTCGTTCCTGGTTGGCGGCGTCGCCCACTACGATCCGGTCAAGAACCTCGACTTCGAGTTCGAGCTTCTCTACCAGGGTGTGTCGAACTCGCAGCCGATCGGCTATCTCGCCGGCTGCAGCAACGCCGCGCTTAACTGCACGACGTCTTGGCATGGCGCGTCGGACGGCTTCGCCGCCCGCTTCGAAGTCACCCGCAACTTCTGATCGGTTGATCTGATCTGACAAACGAAGCCCGGAGCGAAAGCTCCGGGCTTTTTTTCGTTTGCGCCGGCGGCGGGCGCGCCCGGCGGCGGGGGCGCCCTGCGGCGTCGGGGCGCCGCGGCCCAGAGACAACAAAAACGCCCTCTCCGCGTGGCGGAGAGGGCGCTTGCTCGAAGGAGGTCGCCGCGGTCTCGCGGCGAGGTCTGCGCTTACTTGAGCGCGGAGCTGATTTCCGAGAACTCGGCGCTCAGGCGCGTGCCGAGGGTGCCGAGGATCGTCACGAGGGCGACGGCGATCAACGACGCGATCAGCGCGTACTCGATCGCGGTGGCGCCGGACTCGTTGCCGACGAAAGACTTGAAAGTAGCCAGCATAATATCGCTCCTATTGTTGAACGGAGGCTGCCCGATCTGTCGAGGTTTCGCTCGTCTCTTTCGATCTCACCTTCCCGCCAGGACAGCATGACGTAAGGTCTATCAGCTTGCAAGCGCGAGTAACTCCTTGGGTCCTGCCAGCTTCGGATAGGATTTACAAAAGGTAGCTGCAATGCTCGAAGTCGATTGCGTTTTGTAATTTCACGCACACGACGGCAGCACCTCGACTCGGGCCGCTGTGGCCGGAATCGACAATATTTTCAACTCAGTTGAGAAGATCGGCACGCCGCCTGCCGGCAAGCTTACTTCAGCGAAGTGCTGACTTCCGAGAAGTAGCCGCTAAGCTTCGTGCCGATATTGGTGAGCGGGAGGATCACCGCCAGCGCCAGTAGGCTGCACATCAGCGCGTATTCGATTGCAGTCGCGCCGCCTTCGTCGCGCGCGAAGGTCCAGATACGCCCAGCCATCTCGTTCTCCACGCACGACGCAATGCAAACAGGGGTTCCGTGTCTCCACATTGCCGGCCGTGCATTGAGAAAGGCTTTCCCGAATTGCGTACACAACGGCTTTTGTGACGGATTTCGCCCTGATGTCGCCTTCCTTAAGAGAACATTGTGGGATCGCCGCAGCGGGAACTACGTCAGCCGCCCGTCGCCTCGACCGCGGCGATGGCCGTCATGTTGACGATGCCGCGCGCCGTCACCGACGGCGTCAGCACATGCGCTGGCTTGGCGGGGCCGATCAGGATCGGCCCGACCGGCAGCGCATTGGCGATCACCCGGGTCAGTTGCAGCGCCGTGCTGCCGGCGTCGAGATTGGGGAAGATCAGCACATTGGCCTCGCCGTCGAGCCGGCAATCGCCGATCACCCGCGCGCGGGCGACCTTGGACAGCGCCGTGTCGGCCTGCATCTCGCCGTCGACGTCGAGTTCGGGCGCGCGCTCGCGCAGCAGCGCCAGCGCGGCGCGCATCTTCAGCGCCGAGGGCGTGTTCGCCGAGCCGAAATCGGAATGCGAGATCAGCGCGATCTTCGGCGCGACGCCGAATCGCCGCACGTGATGGGCGCAGGCGATCGCCATGTCGGCGATCTCTTCCGCCGAGGGGTCGTAGCGCACATGCGTGTCGGCGAGGAAGTAATTGCCGGTGGCGGCGATCACCAGGCTCATCGCGGCGAAGTCCTTGTGCCCCGGCGCGAGGCCGACAATGTCGCGGATGTGCTTGAGCCGCGATTCGAACCGCCCCTCCAGCCCGCACAGCAGCGCGTCGACGTCGCCGCGATGCAGCGCCAGCGCCGCGATGACCGAGGGCGACGTGCGCACCACCGTTCGGGCGACGTCGGGCGTCACCCCTTTGCGCCCCGCCACCTTGAGATAGTCGGCGACGTAGTCGCGATAGCGGGGGTCGCGGCGGGGATCGATGATCTCGAAGTCGCGCCCCGGCTTCAGCGCCAGGCCGTAGCGTTTGATCCGCTCCTCGACGATCTCCGGCCGGCCGATCAGCACCGGCACGGCGATGCCTTCCTCCAGCACGACCTGGGTGGCGCGCAAAACCCGCTCGTCCTCGCCCTCGGAATAGATCACGCGCTTCTTCGCCTCGCGCGCGGCGGCGAACAGCGGCTTCATCATGAAGCCGGAGCGGAACACGAAGCGGGCGAGCGTGTCGGCGTAGGCGTCGAAATCCTTGATGCCGCGCCGGGCGACGCCGGTCTCCATCGCCGCGCGCGCCACCGCCGGGGCGATTCGCAGCATCAGCCGGGGATCGAACGGCGAGGGAATCAGCGAAGCGCGGCCGAACAGCGCGACCTCGCCGCCATAGGCGCGCGCCACCACCTCGGACGGCGTCTCGCGCGCCAGCGCGGCGATGGCGCTGACCGCCGCCTTCTTCATCTCCTCGTTGATCGCCGTCGCTCCGACGTCGAGCGCGCCGCGGAAGATGTAAGGAAAGCACAGGACGTTGTTGACCTGATTCGGGTAGTCGGAGCGCCCGGTGCAGATCATCGCATCGGGCCGCGCCTTGATCGCCAACTCCGGCATGATCTCCGGCGTCGGATTGGCGAGCGCCAGAATCAGCGGATCGCGCGCCATCTGGGAGAGCAACTCCGGCTTCAGCACGCCGCCGGCGGAGAGGCCGAGGAAGACATCGGCGCCGCCGATCACGTCGGCCAACGTGCGCGCGGGCGTGTCCTGCGCAAACACGGACTTCCAACGGTCCATCAGCTTGTCGCGGCCCAAGTAGACGACGCCCTCGATGTCGCAGACGAAGATGTTCTCGCGCCGCGCGCCCAGCGACACCAGCAGGTTCAAAGAGGCGAGCGCCGCCGCTCCGGCGCCGGAGCAGACGATCTTCACTTCGCCGATTCGCTTGCCCGCAATCTCCAGCGCATTGGTCACTGCGGCGGAGACGATGATCGCGGTGCCGTGCTGGTCGTCGTGGAACACCGGAATGCCCATGCGGGCTTTCGCCTTTTCCTCGACCTCGAAGCACTCCGGCCCCTTGATGTCCTCCAGATTGATGCCGCCGAACGTCGGCTCCAGCGCCACGACGATGTCGACCAGCTTGTCGACGTTGAGCTCGTTGACCTCAATGTCGAACACATCGATGCCGGCGAACTTCTTGAACAGCACCGCCTTGCCTTCCATCACCGGCTTGCCCGCCAGCGGGCCGATGGCGCCGAGGCCGAGCACCGCGGTGCCGTTGGTCAGCACGGCGACGAGGTTCTGCCGCGAGGTGAGATTGGCGGCCTCGTCGGGGTCGGCGACGATCGCCTCGCAGGCGTAGGCGACGCCGGGCGAATAGGCGAGCGCGAGGTCGCGCTGGTTGGCGAGCGGCTTGGTGGCGGCGATCTCCAGCTTGCCGGGCCGCGGCGCGCGGTGGAAATGCAGAGCGTCGGACTTGAGGACGGCGTCGGACTCGCTGGTCAATAGGACCTCCGGGCGGGAGCCTCCTGATGCTCCCGCGCTCCGGCGAGGGCAAGCGCAAACCGCCCGCGCCGACAGCGCGGCGGCCATGCGTCAACCGCGCGCGAGCGGCGGCGATCGCCCTGCCTCGCGGGGTCAGGGCGCCGGCGGAAGCGCGCCCAACCCCGCGCTGCGCCTAGCGCGAAAAATCGTCGGCGCGCCCGGGTTCGACCGGCGGCGGCTCGCCCTTGCGCAGCGCCTCAACCGCGTCCTTCGCGCGGGCGCCCGAAATGAGTTGCGCCCCCGCCGACACCGGACGCGCGGCGAGCGAGGCAATCGCGCCGGCCTCGGGCTTGGGCGCGGGCTTCGCCGGGACGGCCGCCGGCGCCGCCTCCGAAGCCGGCGGCAGGGCGGCCTCGAACGGCCCGGGTTCGCCCATCTCGCGGCGGATCTGCTCGTTGATGTCGTTGGCCTTGCCGATGTCGGGCGGCAACATGGCGATATCGGATGGCTGCTGCGCCGGCTCGCTTTCGCCCAGCGCGCTCAACACTTCCGCGTCGAGGAAGTGGGCGAGCTTCTTGCCGCCGGCGGGCGTCAGGTGGATGCCGTCGGCGCCGCGCAGCTTCACCTTCTGCCCCTCGACATTGGGGCCGAACGCGTCGAAGCCGCCGCTCTGGTCGGCGAAATCGTCGAAGATGTCGATGAACTTGGCGCCCGCGCGCTCGGCGTTGTCCTTGAACATCTGGTTCAGCGCGATCATCTGCGCGTTGAACTTCTCCGAGCGCATCGGCGGCAGGCCGACCCAGACGACCGGCACATGCGCGCCATGCAGCGGCGCGACCAGAGCCTGGATGCGCTGCGCATAGAGCTGTTTCCAGCGGTCGGTCAGCGGATCGACATAAGCCGCGCCGTCCTTGATCGCCTGGATGTCGTTGATCCCGAGCAGGACGACGACGACGTCGACCTTCTCCCGCGCCGCCGGCTTTTCCGCTGGGCTCGCAACCGCCGCGCCGGGCTTGGCGGCCTCCTTGACTGGCTCCTTGGCCGGTTCGCGCGCGCCGACGAGATCGCGCACCGCCTTGGTCCAGTCGAAGTAATCGTCGCGCACCAACCCGGAAGCGTCGCGCGCGCGGTCGATCACGCCGATGTCGGGCTTGGCCTGGAGATCGTCGACCATGCCGTCGGCCGCCGAGATCGCGAGGCTGTCGCCGAGCACATAGACGAACTTGCTCGCGGTCGGCGGCGGTGTCGAGGGGGCCGAGGGCGCCGAGGGCGCGCTCGCCTCGCGCGGCGGCGACTTCTTGCGCTTGTGCGCGACAGTCGGACGCGGCGAGGGCGAGGCTTCCGAAGGCCGCGGCGAAGGCGGCGGCTGCTGCGGCGGCCCGCCGAAAAGATGCTGGAAGAAGCCGCCGATCGGGTTGTCCTGGGCCTCGGCCGAGGACAACCCGAGCGCGGCCGCCACCGCCGCAGCCGCAAGAAGACCGCGCGCGCTCACGACGGCGGCGCCTTGAGCTTGGTCAGCAGCGCCGGGCTGGCGTAGCCGTCGGGCGTCAGCTTCTCCTTGAACTGATAGGCGCGGATCGCCTGTTCGAGCTTCGGCCCCGCCCGGCCGTCGATCTCGCCGATTTCGTAGCCGCGGTTCTTCAACTCGCCCTGCACGATCTTCAACTCGGCCCGGGTCAGCGCATGCTCCTTGACCGGCCAGGGTGCGCGCAACGTCCCGCGCCCGGTGATGGCGTCGCCGAGCAGGCCGACCGCCAGCACATAGGCGTTGGAGTTATTGTAGGTCTTGATCACGTCGAAATTGTGCGTCGCCAGCAGGATCGGCCCCTGGCTTCCGGCCGGCAGGTAGAGTCGCGCGGCGCCCTCTTTCGGCAGCGCGCTGGCGTCCGCCGCGCGCACGCCCTTCTTGCCGAAGTCTTCGAATTTCGTCTCGCCAGAGAAATCGCTCGGCTCGTACTTGTAGTCGGCCGGCAGCGTGACCTCGACCGCCCACGGCAGATCCCTGACCCAGCCGTGCTTGGCGAAGTAATTGGCGATCGAGCCGAGCGTATCGGCCTTGCTGCGCCAGATGTCGCGCTTGCCGTCGCCGTCGGCGTCGACGGCGTAGAGGAGGAAGCTCGACGGCATGAACTGCGGTTGCCCCATCGCGCCGGCCCAGGAGCCTTTCATCGCATTGACCGGCGCGTCGCCGGCCTCGGCGATGCGCATCGCATCGATCATCTCGTCGCGGGCGAAATCGCCCTGGTAGTGCATGGAGCCGAGCGTCGCCAGCGCCGAGAACACGTTGTCGTTGCCGAAGAAGGCGCCGAACTCGGTCTCGACGCCCCACGCCCCCAGGATCGCGCCGGGATCGACGCCATAGGTCGCCTTGTCCTTCGCCAGCGCATCGCGCAGCGCCGCGTACTGCTTTTGCCCGACCACGACGCGCGCGGGGATGACGGCGCCGGCGAGATAGGCCCAGATCGACTGCGAGAACTCCGCCTGAACTTCGGTATGGGCGGAGATTTTCGGGTCGAATTGCAGGCCCTTGGTCGCGGCGTCGAAGGTCTTGCGGCTGACGCCCTTTTTCTCCGCCAGCGGCCACAGATCGGCGATCCATTTGGCGAACGCGGCGGCGCTGGGCGGCGCCGGCTGCGCGGCGGCGGCGGCCGGCGGCTGCGTGGCGATCGGGACCGGCGGCTCCGCGGCGGCCGGGGTCAGCGCCAGGGCGAGCGCGAGCACGGCGGGCGGCCACGCCATTCTGTTGCGGAGCGTAAGTCTCATGCCGGCGCAGGATTGGCGATTTTTCGCGGCCGTGTCCACCGCCGCCGCGCCTGGCGGACGCAAGCTTTCACTTACAATAGCATAACGGAAGCGTAAATAGAATGCGCCGCTCCGCGTGCTTTCGTAAGATGCATGCATCCGCAAGACTATGGGCGGCAATCGGCGCGGCGGCGGTCGCGATATCGGGCGCCGACAATGCGGGCGCCCAGGCGGCCAGCAACGCAGACTGCGTGACGATAGTTTCTCCCGCGGAAAACAGCGCCGTGGGCGGCGACGGCGACATCGTCGGGACGGTCAAGACCCCCGCGGAAGGGGCGCTCTGGGTGTTCGCGCACAGGACCGGGCTCGCGAACTGGTGGCCGCAAGGCGGCGGACCCGCGGGCGTCGACGGCGCCGGCGATTGGAAGGTCGTCGCTGCCTACGGCGTCGATCGCGACATCGGCCATCAGTTCGAGGTCAAGGCCATGGTGGTCGACGGTCCGACGAACGCGCAGTTGAAGGCCTGGGTTGCGACCGCCGACAGTACAGGCAAGTACCCGCCTGTGGCGCTGCCGGCGGCGCTCGGCGGCTGCGTCTCGAAAACGGTCACGGTGAGAAAGACGAACTGACCTCCTACCGCTGCAGCCGCACCCCGACCAGCACCGTATCGGCGGCATAGCTCGCCCCCGGCGCGCCCGAGACGAGCTGGGTATGGGTCGCGCTCGCCTTCAGCACGATCTCGCGCGACAGGTGATATTCGGCGGTGGCGCCGAGCGTGTAGGTTCGTTCGAACTGGTCGACGCCGATGAAATGGTCGGTCGCGATCCCCGCGTTCAGCCCCAGCTTGACCCGATCCGTCAGCGCGTGTTCGAGATCGATCGTATAGGCGCGGTTGATGTCGGCGGAGTCGCCCGCGGCGACCGCGTCGTTGATCAGCGAGGCCGCCTTGAACGTCACCGTCGTCAGCGGCGTCACCGACCAGATCAGCGAGGCGTCGAACAACGGCGTGGCGACGTCGGGCAGCCGCGGGTCGCGATAGGCGCGCGCGCCGTAGCCGACATCGGCCTCGCCGGTCAGCATTTCGGACAAGGCGAGCTTCAGGCCGGCTTTCCCGGAGACGCCGTCGGAGGCGCGGTCGTAGCCGTCGGCGTCCGGCGTCTGGTCGTAGACCCGCGCGTCGCCGGCGACCTCGGCGAACGGCTGCACCGCTTCGCTCCAGCGATAGCTCGCGCGCAGCTTTAAGCCGTAATCGGTGTAGTCGTCGGTCGCGAGGTCGCCGCCCTGGTATTGCACGCGGTCGACCGTCCCGTGCAGGCCGATCGAGAGGTCGCCGAACTTGTTGATCGCCCCCGCCGTCGCGCCGTAGCTCGAGACCTGAGTCAGCGCGCCGGTCGTCGCGCCGCCGAGGCCGAGCTGCGCGCCCGTCTCGCTGGCGACGCTGAAGCGTCCTTCCGTGTCGAACGAGAGGTCGCGCGAGGCGTCGAAGCGATAGTCGACCACGCCGGAGCCGTAAGGCGCGCTGGCGCTGGGAAGCTGGAAGTAATTGTTATAGCCCAGCTTGGCCGAGCCGGTCAGTTCGTTGCGGCTCCAGTCCGATTGCATGGCGACGCCGATCTCGCTGACCGACAGCGCCGAGCCCTTGCGCGCGCCCGAGATCCCGAGCGGATTGCTGGCGTAGCCGACGCTCTGTTCGACATAGGGCGTCAGCTTGAGGTTGCCGGCGTAGAGCCCGACCGGATCGAACGGCTTGCCCTCGCGCTTGATCTTGCGCCGCGGCGGCGGCGCGGGCAAGGCGGCGATGGTAGGCGCCGGCTCGGCGTCCGCAATCGGCTCAGCGCCGCCGCGCAGGCCGAGCCGCTGGGCGCCGCGATAGGGCAGCGCCGCCGGCAGATCGTGCGCGCGCCGCTTGGCCCGGCGGGTCGGCTTGGGCTGCGCGTCTGGCGTGGCTGCGAGATTGGGCAGGGCGTCGACGGAGCTTTCGGGCGCGGCGTCGCCGCCACGCAGCAAGGGCGCCTCCTGCGCCTCCTGCGCGTGCGCCGCGCTCAGCTCCAAGGCGGCCGCCAGCAGCAGGCCTGCCCACACAATGCGCGCCGACACCGTTTACACCCCAGCGCCGCAGGACGCGGCGTCATGATCTGGGTTAGGCGGTCATGGTTAACGCCGCGCTAATTCGCGTTTTCCCCCTGCCGTGCTAGAGCCTCGCCGATGATTCGAGACTCAGGTACCGCCATTTCAGCGGCGTTGCGCGCGCTCGCCATCGAACGCAAGGGACTTGTCGCGCTGGAGGAGGCGCTCGCCACGCCCGGCGAGGGCTCGTTAGGCTCGGCGCTGCAGCGCGCGGTCGAGACGCTGCTGGCCGCTCCGGGGCGGGTCATCGTCACCGGCATTGGCAAGAGCGGCCATATCGCGCGCAAGATGGCCGCCACCTTCGCCTCGACCGGCCAGCCCGCGATGTTCGTGCATCCGGCCGAAGCGAGCCACGGCGATCTCGGCATGGTGCAGAACGGCGACGTGGTGATCGCGCTGTCCTGGTCCGGCGAGAGCGTGGAGCTGGCGGCCATCGTCACCTACGCCAAGCGGTTCGCGATTCCGCTGGTCGCGCTGACCTCGCAGGCCGATAGCGCGCTCGGCCGCCAAGCCGACATCGTGCTGCGCCTGCCGGCGGCGCAGGAGGCCTGCCCGAACGGCCTCGCGCCGACGACGTCGACCACGATGCAGCTCGCCTTGGGCGACGCGCTGGCGATGGCGCTGCTGGAGGCCAAGGGGTTCACCGCGCGCGATTTTCGCGATCTGCATCCGGGCGGCAAGCTCGGCGCCAAGCTCGCCTTCGTGCGCGACATCATGCACAAGGGCGAGGCGATCCCGCGCATCACCGTCGGCGCCCCTCTGGCGCAGGCGATCGTCGAGATGACGTCGAAAGGATTTGGCTGCGTCGGGGTGTTTACGGCGGACGGGACGCTGGCGGGGCTGATAACGGACGGCGACCTGCGCCGCTCGTTGCGCAAAACCCAGGGGCTCGACACCCCGGTGGAGCAAGTGATGACCAAGCGCCCGCGCACCATCGCGCCCGACGCGCTGGTCGCCGAGGCGCTGGAGGTGATCAGCCACAAGATCTCCAACCTGCTGGTGGTCGAGCGCGGCGAGGTGGTTGGGATCGTGCATTTCCACGATCTGTTAAGGTTGGGGGCGGCCTAGGCTTTCCCCGACGACCGCAGCGTGTAGTCCGCCATCGCCGACCAGTCGCGCTCGCCCATGCCGGCTTCGACCGCCTTGCCCATCTGCGCGTAGACCGCCTGCAGCATCGGCAGCTGGGCGCCGGCTTCCGCCGCCGCCTCGCTCGCCAGCCGCAGGTCCTTCAGTCCCAACGTCGCCTTGAAGCCCGCCGGCTCGTAGCGCTCCTCGGCGATGATCTGCGAATAGACTTGATAGGCCCGGCTGCCGAACAGCGTGCCCAGGATCAGCTCGAAGAAGCGGCCGCGTTCGAGCCCGTTGGCCTCGGTGAGCGCGACGGCCTCCGCCATCCCCTCGATGGCGAAGGTGATCATCATGTTGCAGGCGACCTTGGCCGCGTTCGCCTTCGGGGCCTGCGCCCCCATGTCCCAGACGCGGCCGCCGACGGCGTCGAGCAGCGGGCGCACCCTGGCGACCGCCGCGGGGTCTCCCGCCGCGAGCACGTTGAGTTGGCCGCTGGCGGCGACGTCGGGGCGCCCGAGCACGGGCGCCGAGACATAGCCGATCCCGGCTGAAGCGTGCGCTTCGACCAGTTCGCGCGCGAAGGCGACCGAGATCGTCGAGGCGACGACATGCACGAGCCCCGCCTTCGCCTTGTCGAGCGCGCCGGACTCCAGCACCACCGCGCGGATGGCGGCGTCGTCCGACAGCATGGTCAGCGCCGCGTCGCCCTGCAGCGCCTCGGCCGGCGAGCCGACCATGGTCACGCCCTCGACCTGACCGCCCGAGCGGTTCCAGGCTTTGACCCGGTGTCCGGCGGCGGCGAGGTTCTTCGCCATGCCGCGCCCCATCGCGCCCAGTCCGATAAAGCCGATCTCCATGCCGATCTCCCGCCGTGCGTCCTGCGCAATAGAAACCCGCGAACGACGCGAAAGCGCAAGTGGCCTCACGCGGAATTATTGCGCCGGCTCCTGCCCGTTCTGCCGTGCGCGCGCATTGTCGACCACGCGCGCGAACTCGTCGTAATCGACGGCGGCGGCGACCTTGTAAGGGCCGATCAGAAACACCGGCGTGCCCTGCAGCCCCAGCGAATCCGCCTCGGCGCCGTTGCGCTTGAGCAGCGCAGCGATATCGTCGGCATGAGCGGCGAGATCGGCGTCGAGCCGGTTCATGTCGAGGCCGGCGGTCTTCAGCGCCTCGCGAAAGCGCTCGACGCTCGAGCGGCCCTGCAGCGCCATCATGGCGGCGTGGGCCGCGTCGTATTTGTCCTGATATTTGGCGGCGAGCGCGAATTTGGCGCCGTCGACGCTGGTCGGCGCGATCACCGGCCAGTCCTTGTAGACCAGCCGCACATGCGGGTCGGCTTGCAGCAGCCTGGCCAGGCCCGGCGCGGATTTCTTGCAGAAGGGGCAGTTGTAATCGAGGAAGGCGACGACCGTTACATCGCCCTGCGGATCGCCGGCGACCGGGGCGGCGGGATCGTTGAGGATCTCCTCGATATCGACCTCGCCGGCCTGGGCGCTGGTGAAGGCGAACGCGGCGGCGGCGGCGAGGAAGGCGCGGCGGTGCATGGGGGCTCCCGGTGGGGGCGTGAACGAGGATCAGGCGAGGGAGGCGATCAAGGTTTCGATCGGAAGGAACAGGATCCGGCTGTCGGCGGGGTATTCCATGAATTCAGCTCGGCTCAAATAGAACCTTTTGGCGTCCGCATCCTTCGCATGGACGAGCGCCGCCGCGCCGCCGAGCGTTCGTGAAGCCGCCGCGATCCGTCGAAGCGCGTCCGACAGCAGGTCCGAGCCCAGGCCTCGCCCCGCATAGGCGCGATCCACCGCCAGTCGCCCGATGACGGCGACGGGCACGACGTCGGGCGCATTGCGCCTCACCTTGCCCGGCGCAGCGGAGCGCTCGAGAGAGCCGGCGGCGATGCAAACGTAACCCGCGATGCGCCGCTGGTCGCAAATGACATAAGTGCGCGAGAACCGGCTCTCGTTCCTGACCGCGCGCTGCTTCAGCCATTCGTCGAGCGCCGGCTCGCCGCAATCGAATTGCGCAGCGTCGTGCTCGGCGCAAAGGCCGGCGGGCGCCGCAATCGGCACGCGACTAGCTGCGCCGGACGCGGGCCCGGCCCATCAGCGCGCGCAACTTCGGACCCGGCGCCGGGGGATTGTCCAGGGCGTCGACGAAGCTATCGAAGCTCTTGGCGTCAAGTCGATAAAGCCGCCGATCCAGCAACACGTCGATGGCCTGCCGCCGTGCGCTCTCGATCATGAATTCCGTGCGCGTCTTGCCCAGCGCCGCCGCCGCCTCGTCGATGAGCTGGCGGGTTTCGGCTTCGATCCTGAGATTGATGCTGCCTTTCGTCGCGGAAGAAGCAGGTTCCGCAAGCGCGCTCTTGGTCATGCAGAAAGCCTGAGCGCGCGTATCCACATTGTCAATACGGCCCCCTCACGGCATCACGTAAGTCGCCCGCCCGCGCCCCAACAGCGCCGCCTCGACCGCGCCGGGCTCGTGCACCGAGAACACCACGATCGGAATCCTGTTGTCCCGCGTCAGCGCGAACGCCGCCGTGTCCATCACCTGCAGGTTCTTCCGGATCGCCTCGTCGTGCGTCAGCCGCTCGTAGCGGCGCGCGTCCGGGTCCTTCTTCGGGTCGGCGGTATAGACGCCATCGACATTGGTCGCCTTCATCACCGCATCGCACGACAGCTCCGCCGCGCGCAGCGCCGCGCCGGTGTCGGTGGTGAAGAACGGGTTGCCGGTGCCCCCGGCCAGCAAAATCACCCGGTTCTTGACCAGATGCGCCAGCGCCGCCTGGCGCGAATAGGGCTGGCATTGCGACGGCATCGCCACCGCGGACAGCACGCGGGCCGGCTGGCCGATCTCCTCCAGCGCGCCCTCCATCGCGAGCGCGTTCATCACCGTCGCCAGCATGCCGATGGAATCCGCCCGCGCGCGCTCGATGCCCTTCTCGGCGCCGGCGAGGCCGCGGAAGAAGTTGCCGCCGCCGATCACCACCGCGACTTGCACCCCCAATCCCGCCGCCGCCTTCAGATCCTCAGCGAAGCGATGCAGCGTCTCGGGGTGCAGGCCGTGCGTATCCGGCCCCATTAGAGCCTCGCCGCTGAGTTTCACGACGACGCGTCTGAACAGGGGGTCGGCCATGCGCAAAGCTCCAGTCGCGAATCGAGCGGCTTTAGGCCGCCCGAGGTCGCGCTCGCTTAAACCTCTTCGGCCGGCTTTTCTATGCCGTCGCCGAGCTGATAGCGTACGAAACCTTTCAGCGCGATCGGCGCCCCGACGGTCTTTTCCGCCTCTTTCACCGCTGCCGCCACCGACTTCGAGGGGTCGATCACGAACGCCTGATCGACGAGGCAGACCTCCTTGTAATAGGTCTTCAGCCCGGACTCGACGATCTTGGCCAGCACGTGCTCCGGCTTGCCGGCGTTCTTCTCGGCCAGCACCTTCTTCTCGCGCTCCACAACGGCGGGATCGAGCCCCGCCGCATCCAGCGCCGCCGGGCTGGCGGCCGCGATATGCATGGCGATCTGCCGGCCGAGCGCATGCAGCGCGCCCGCGTCGCCCTTCGAGTCCAGCGCCACCAGCACGCCGATGCGCCCCAGGCCGTCGGCGATCTGGCTGTGGACGTAATGGCCGATCACGCCCTCATGCACATGCAAGCCCGAGGCGCGGCGCAGCGTCATGTTCTCGCCGATGGTGGCGATCGAGTTGGCGATGGCTTCCGCCACCGTGCCGCCGCCGGGATAATGCGCGCCGGCGACCTTCTCCGCCGTCACGTCGGGCGCGTGGTCGAGCGCCACGGCGAGCACGCCGCGCACCAGCGCCTGGAAATCGTCGTTGCGGGCGACGAAGTCGGTCTCGGAGTTCACTTCGACGACGACGCCGAGGTTGGCCTCCACCGCGATGCCGACGAGCCCCTCGGCGGCGACGCGTCCCGACTTCTTGGCCGCTTTGGCGAGCCCCTTCTTGCGCAGCCAGTCGATCGCGGCCTCGATGTCGCCGCCGACGGCGGTGAGCGCGTTCTTGCAATCCATCATGCCTGCGCCGGTCTTCTCGCGCAGGTCCTTCACCAGAGCGGCGGTGATTTCAGCCATGTCCGTTTCCCTCGTCGATGCGCCGCCCGCGTATATATGCGGGGCGCCGAAAAAGCATGAGGGCGAGACTTGACGCCTCGCCCGCAAAAGCCGCCGTTGTTCCCTTTCCCCGCAGGGGCGGGCTTACTCCGCCGCCATCAGCGTTTTGGCCTGATCGGACCAGTTGTCGCGGGTGATGCGGCCGTTGAAGCGCAGATCGGCGTCGAGCTTGGCGGCGTCGTCGGCGGTCATGGCGGCGAGCTGCCAGTAGTGGAACACGCCGTGCTCGTTCAGCTTCTTGACGATCTGCGGGCCGACGCCGGTGAGTTTGGCGAGATCGTCCGGCGCGCCGCGCGGGGCGGCGAGCAGCTCGTAATGGTCGGTCAGCGGCGCCGGACCGGTCTCCTCGACCGCCGCCTCGGGCAGAATCTCGGCCGCCGGTTCGTCGGACGCGCCGATATCCATGCCCTGCGAGCCCTGGCTGCGCGAGATGCCGTCAATCGCCGCGCGCGCGATGAGATCGCAATAGAGCTGGATCGCCCGGCTGGCGTCGTCGTTGGCGGGGATCGGATGGGCGACGCCGTCGGGGTCCGAGTTGGTGTCGAGGATGGCGATGACAGGGATCTTGAGCCGGTTGGCCTCCTTGATCGCCAGCGCCTCCTTGTTGGTGTCGATCACGAACACGAGGTCCGGCACGCCGCCCATGTCCTTGATGCCGCCGAGCGCTTTCTCGAGCTTGTCCTTCTCGCGCGTCATCATCAGACGCTCTTTCTTGGTCAGGCCCTTGGCGCCCTCGGCGAGCTGCTCGTCGATCTTGCGCAGCCGCGAGATCGAGCCCGAAATGGTCTTCCAGTTTGTCAGCGTGCCGCCGAGCCAGCGCGAGTTGACGAAATATTGCGCGCAGCGCCGCGCCGCCTGCGCCACCTCGTCGGCCGCCTGCCGCTTGGTGCCGACGAACAGCACCCGGCCGCCCTTGGCGACGCTGTCGGAGACGATCTTCAGCGCCTGGTGCATCAGCGGCACGGTCTGGGCGAGGTCGATGATGTGGATGGAGTTGCGGGCGCCGTAGATGTAGGGCGCCATCTTCGGGTTCCAGCGATGCGACTGGTGGCCGAAATGCGCGCCGGCTTCGAGGAGTTGGCGCATAGTGAAATCAGGCAGCGACACTGCGTAGTCCTTTCCGGTTGAGCCTCGGCGGAGCGCTGTTGCGAGGGGCAACCCTCGCCACCGGAGCGGGCCCTTGAGTCAGGGACCGCGATGCTCCGCCTGTGGAATGGGGCGCGCGTTAGCGGAATTTCGGCGGCAAGGCAAGCGGTCAGCGCCCTTTTGGCGTTGCGGCGGCCCTCAGCGCATCGTTCATGCGGCGTTGCCAGCCGGGTCCGCCCGCGCGATACGCGGCCACGACATCGCGGTCGACCCGCAGGGTGATCATTTCCTTGGTGGGCGCCTTCTGTGGTCCTCTTTGTCCGGGCTTGCGTCCGGTGAGAGCCGCGTAAAGGCTTGGCGAGAGCGCCTCCGAAGCCGGACGCAAGGACGCCAGTCCCTCGTCGGTCAACTCGGGGCTTTCTACCTCCGCCAGTTCCTGCGCACTGAAGGTCGGGGTCTTAGGCTTGGCGGTCATAGGCTTCCCTTTCCTTCTTCGACGCCACCCGCAGGCTTACGAGCGAAATCGCCTCTTCGCCGAACGGCCTGAAGATCAACACGCATATGCGGCCCTCCAGCAAGCCGACGGCCTTGATCCGATCGTCCTTGGTCGCAGCGTAGAGGGCGCCCTCGAAATCGAATGCGCTCTCCACCAGAGCGAAATCGAGGCCGTGCTTGCCGATGTTGAGGAGCCGTTTGCGTTCGTCCCGCGTGATCGGCATCAGCAGAATGTAATGACGAAAAGCTGAGTAGGCAAGGGCGAGCCTGCGTTTGGCGAGCGGCCTCAACGCCCGCCATTGCCAAGTCCCGTTTGTATCTATACGACTTTCGTCAAAGAGCGGACATGGCTCTTGGCGAGGGCAAACGCTCGCCGCAAACCGGGAGGAAATCTTGATGGTCAAGGCGCGTTTCTACACGGGCTTGGTCAGCGCTCTGGCGCTCGGGCTCAGCGTCGCCGCCGCCGCGGCGACGGATGAGACCGGCGGCGGCGCGGCGGGCGCCAACGGCGTCGTCACCGCGCCCGTCGACGTCAGCCAGCAGATGCACGACGCCGCGGCGTCCGACTCCAAGAACTTCCTGCAAACCAACGGCAATTACGCGCAGACGCGCTTTCACCCGGCCTCGCAGATCAACGCCGGCAATGTGGCGAAGCTGCATGTCGCCTGGCTGTTCCAGACCGACGTCAGCGACTCCTTGGAGACCTCGCCGATCGTCGTCAACGGCGTCATGTACGTGACGACCTCGTTCGACCACGTCTTCGCGCTCGACGCCAAGACCGGCCAGCAGATCTGGGAATACAAGCACAAGATGGGTCCGATCACGACCTATTGCTGCGGCCCCAACAATCGCGGCGTCGCCGTCTACAAGGACAAGGTCTATCTCGCCACGCTCGACAGCCAGCTCGTCGCGCTCGACGCCAAGACCGGCGGCGTCAAATGGACCAAGGAGATCGCCGATCCCGAGAAAGGCTATTCCGACACCATGGCCCCGACCGCGGTCAAGGGCCTTATCCTCGTCGGCACCAACGGCGGCGAATACGGCATCCGCGGCTTCGTCAAGGCGTACGACGCCGACAGCGGCGAGCTGAAATGGAGCTTCGACACCATCCCCGAGAACAGCCAGGGCGTCTGGGCGACGACCGACGCCACCGGGCGCGACATGCACCGCGACATCGCCGCCGAGAAGGCCGCCTACGCCAAGAACGGCGACCCCTACAAGGATCTGGGCGGCGGCGTGTGGCAGAACCCGTCGGTCGATCTCGCCGCCAACCGGATCTACTTCGTCGTCGGCAACCCTTCGCCCGACCTCGACGGCTCGGTGCGTCCCGGCGACAACCTGTACACGGATTCGCTGGTCTCGCTCGACCTCGAGACCGGCAAATACGTCTGCCACTTCCAGTATATCGCGCATGACGTATGGGACCTCGACGCCGTCTCGCCGACCGTGCTGACGCAAGCCGCGGGCAAGGACGGCAAGCCGGTCAGCGCGGTGCTGCACGCCGGCAAGACCGGCCACCTCTACGTCAACGACGCCAAGGATTGCAGCCTGATCCGCTACTCCGAGGCGATGATCCCGCAGGAGAACATGTGGGTGCTGCCGACCAAGGACGGCGCGCGCATGCTGCCGGGCGCCAACGGCGGCGTCGAGTGGTCCCCCATCGCCACCGATCCGGCCAAGCACCTGGCCTTCGCGCTGAACCTGCACCAGCCGATGACCTACCACGTCGCCAACTCGCCCTATCCCGACGGCAAGCTGTGGCTCGGCGGCGCCTTCAAGGTGATCCCGACCGAGGAGCAATGGGGCCAGTTCGTCGCGGTCGACTACAACACCGGCAAGGTCAAATGGAAGGTGAAGACGCCGCAGCCGATGATCGGCGGCGCGCTCGCCACTGCGGGCGGCGTCGTGTTCGCCGGCGAGGCCAACGGCGAGTTCAAGGCGTATAATTCCGACAGCGGCGACATCCTGTGGTCGTTCAACGCAGGCGCCGGCGTCAACGCGCCGCCCTCGACCTACATGGTCGGCGACAAGCAGTACGTCGTCGTCGGCGCCGGCGGCAACGCGCAGATCGACGCCAAGCGCGGCAACGCCATCGTCGCCTTCACGCTCGACTGACGGCGCCAACGCGATGCCAGAGGCCGGCGTCAAGCGCCGGCCTCTTCGTTTGAGCAGGAGGAAGGCGGTTGCGAAGCTGGTTTGCGTTGGCCCTGGTGGTGTGGGCGACGGCGGCGGGGGCGGAGGACATCGCCGATAAGGCCGAGGTCTGCGCCACCTGCCACGGCGACAACGGCGTCCCCACCGAGAAGGATATTCCGATCATCTGGGGCCAGAACGAGGGCTATCTCTACATCGAGCTGCGCGACATGAAGAAGGGCGCGCGCCACAACGAGAAGATGACCAACGCCATCGCCGATCTCGACCGCGCGGACATTCTGGCGCTCGCCGCCTGGTTCGCCGCAAAACCCTGGCCGGTGCTGCCGCAACCGCGCGCGAGCAAGGCCGAGGCCGATCATTTCACCAAGATGGCCGCTTCGGCCGGCTGCCCCGGCTGCCACCAGGACGGCTACAAGGGCGCCGGCACGCAGCCCAAGATCGCCGACCAATCGATCCCCTATCTCGAAAAGACCATGCTCGATTTCCGCGACCACGTGCGCGGCAACAACGCCTGGATGACCGACCTGCTGCAGACCTATTCGCCCGCGGACATCGCCGAAATGGCGCGCGTGCTGGGCGGCTGGTGAGGGCGGCGGCGCTCGGCCTCGCGCTCGCGCTCTGCGGTCCGGCCGCGGCGGCGACCTGCGGCGAGTTCGACGCCACGCTCGAGGCGCGCCTCGCGCGCGATCCCACCACGCTGGAAGTCAACGCGCTGTTGTTCGAGGCGGCGCGCGCAGGCTGTGCGGAGGCCTTGCCGCGGCTGTTCTTGGCCGGCGCTTCGCGCCTCGCGCGCGACCGTGATGGCGATACGGCGCTGGGCTTGGCCAGCCGCGCCGGGCGCGCATCGGTCGTCGAGGCGCTGATCGTCGGCGCCGCCGAGCGCCGCCAGCTCGATCTCGCTGACGCCCACGGCGCGACGCCTTTGATGCTGGCCATCCATTCCGGGCGCAGCGCCATCGCGCGCCGGCTCATCGAGGCGGGCGCGGCGGTCGACGCGGCCGATCGGCAGGGCGAGACGGCGCTGAGCGAGGCCGCCTTCGCGCCGGACGAGGAGATCGGCTTGGCGCTGCTGGCCAGGGGTGCGCCGCCGGACACGCAAGACCGAACCGGCAACCGCCCGCTCTGCTACGCCGCCGCGCGCGGCGCGCTGAAGCTGGCGGCGGCGCTCATCGACGCCGGCGTCGCCGTCGACGCGCGCTGCGGTGGCGAGACGACGGCGCTGATGTGGGCGGCGGGCCATCCGGACCTGACGCGCACCGAGCTTGCGGTCGCGACGACGAAGCTGCTGCTGGCGCGCGGCGCCGCGATCGACGCGCGCGACGACCGCGGCCGCAGCGCGCTGATGATCGCCGCCGCGCTCAACCGCTTCGAGACGGCGCGCACGCTGCTCGCCGCCGGGGCCGACCGGGGCCTCCGCGACAAGGGCGGCGCCAGCGCTGCGGACCTCGCCGCTACGCCGGAGATGCGGGCGCTCGCGGCGCCTTAAGGGCGCCGCCCTTCAACTCCCCGTGTCGCCCGCCCAATCTCCCGCCCTCGCGCGTTCAACCGCGACACCCGGGAGGCAACGTGGCCGGAACCGTCATCTCCACCCTCGTTCCCGCCCGGCTGGAGCGTCTGCCCTGGGGCCGCTTCCATCTGCTCGTCGTCGTCGCGCTCGGGATCACCTGGGTGCTCGACGGTCTCGAGGTCACGCTCGCCGGCTCCGTCGCCGGCGCGCTGAAGGAGGCCAAGGCGCTCCAGTTCAGCGACGCCCAGGTCGGCCTCGCCGGCAGCGCCTATCTCACCGGCGCCGTGATCGGCGCGCTCGGCTTCGGCTGGCTGACCGACCGGCTCGGGCGCAAGAAACTGTTCTTCACCACCATCGTCGTCTATCTCGTCGCCACCGCGCTGACCGGGCTGTCCTGGAGCCCCGCCTCGTTCTTCGTCTTCCGTTTTCTCACCGGCTGCGGCATCGGCGGCGAATATTCGGCGATCAACTCGACCATCCAGGAGCTGATCCCCGCCCGCTTCCGCGGCCACATGGATCTGATGATCAACGGCAGCTTCTGGCTCGGCGCCGCGGCCGGCGCGCTGGTCGCGGTCGTCCTGCTCAACCCGGCCCTGATCGCCCCCGAATACGGCTGGCGCCTCGCCTTCCTCACCGGCGCTGTGCTGGGGATCGTCGTGTTCCTGATGCGCATGTGGATCCCCGAGAGCCCGCGCTGGCTCGTCATCCACGGCCGCGAGCGCGAGGCCGAGGCCGCCGTCGCCGAGATCGAGCAGCGTTTCGACAACCTTCCGCGGGTAGACGACAAGGCCGCATTCAAGCTGCGCCCCCGCTCCCATACGCCGCTGAGCGAGGTGTTCGACACGCTGTTCGTCAAAAACCGCCTGCGCGCCGCCGTCGGCCTGACCCTGATGGCGGCTCAGGCGTTCTTCTACAACGCGATCTTCTTCACCTACGCGCTGGTGCTGACGAAGTTCTACGCCGTCCCCTCCGGCAAGGTCGGCTGGTACATCCTGCCGTTCGCCGTCGGCAATTTCTTGGGGCCGGTGATCCTCGGCCGCCTGTTCGACACCCTCGGCCGGCGGGTGATGATCGCGGCGACCTACGGCCTCTCCGGCCTGCTGCTGCTCGCCTCCGGCGTGCTGTTCCTCAACGGCGGGCTCACCGCGACGACGCAGACGCTCGCCTGGATGGTGGTGTTCTTCGTCGCCTCGCCGGCCGCTTCCGCCGCCTATCTCACCGTCAGCGAGACCTTCCCGCTCGAAGTCCGCGCGCTCACCATCGCGGTGTTCTACGCCGTCGGCACGGGGCTTGGCGGCGTCGTCGCGCCGCTGGCGTTCGGCTGGCTGATCGAGAGCGGCTCGCGCGCGAGCGTGTTCGCGGGCTACGCTTTCGCCGCGGCTCTCATGGGCGCCGCCGCCTTCGTCGCCGCGCGCTGGGCGGTTCCCGCCGAGCGCAAATCGCTGGAGAGCGTCGCCACGCCGCTTTCGGCGGCTTAAGCTACTCCGCCGCCCGCGCCGGCCGCAGCGCCGCCGCGCCGGTCTCGAACTGCAACCGCGCCAGATGCGCGTAGAGTCCGTTCTTCGACAGCAGCGCCGCGTGGTCGCCCTGTTCGACGATCTCGCCGCCGTCGACGACGAGGATGCGGTTGGCGCCGACGATGGTCGCCAGCCGGTGCGCGATCACCAGCGTCGTGCGCCCCTTCATCAGCTCCGCGAGCGCGGCCTGCACCAGCGTCTCGTTGGCGGCGTCGAGCGCCGAGGTCGCCTCGTCGAGCAGCAGCACCGGCGCGTCCTTCAGGATCGCACGGGCGATGGCGAGCCGCTGCCGCTCGCCGCCTGAGATCGTCGCGCCATGCTCGCCGAGCGGCGTGTCGTAGCCCTGCGGCAGCGCCGAGATGAAGCCATGCGCGGCCGCCCGCTTTCCGGCTTCCTCGATCTCCGCGCGTGAGGCCCCCGGCCGGCCGTAGGCGATATTGTCGGCGACGCTGGCGCCGAAGATGAACGGGTCCTGCGGCACCAGCGCGATCTCGCGCCGAAGCGCCTTCGGGTCGAGCGTCTTGACGTCGACGCCATCGATCCGCACCGCGCCCGCGGACGGGTCGTAGAACCGCTCGATCAGCTGGAATAGTGTCGACTTGCCGGCGCCCGAGGGTCCGACGACGGCGACCGTCTCGCCGGGCGAGACCTTGAAATCGACGCCCTGCAGCACCGGATCGTCCGGCCGGGTCGGATAGGTGAACGTCACATGCTCGAACCGCACCTCGCCGCGCACCGGGGAGGGCAGGCGGGCGGGATGGGCCGGGGCCACGATCGACGGCTTCAGCGCCATCAGCTCGCTGATCCGCACCGCGGCGCCGGCCGCCTGGCTCACCTCGTTCCACACTTCCGACAGTTGCCCGAGCGCACTCGACCCGAGCACCGCGTAAAGCAGGAACTGCAACAGCACGCCCGCCGTCATGCGGCCCTCGATCACGTCGCGCGCGCCGAGCCACAGCACCACGACGACGCTGGAGAAGGCGAGGAAGATCGCAATCGCCGTCACCACCGAGCGCGCGCGGGTCATCACCCGCGCCGCCTCATAAGCGCCGTCGGCCGCCGACTGGTAGCGCTGCGCGGTGAACTCTTCGGCTACGAAAGACTGCATGACGCGGGAGGCGTCGAGGTTTTCGGAGGCGAACGCGGTGGCGTCGGCCAGCGTCTCCTGGGCGCGACGCGAGCGCTCGCGCACCGAGCGGCCGGCGGCGTAGAGCGGCAGCACGATCAGCGGAATCGCGACCAGCACATAAACCGAAAGCCGCGGGCTGGTCGCCGCCATCATCGAGATCGCGCCGGCGAACATGAAGACATTGCGCAGCGCCACCGAGGCCGAGGAGCCGAAGGTCGCTTTGAGCTGCGTCGTGTCGGCGGAGAGCCGCGAGACGATCTCGCCGGTCTTCTCGGAATCGAAGAACTTCTGGTCGAGCGTGGTCAGATGGCGGAAGAAATCGCCGCGCAGATCGGCGACGATCCGCTCGCCGATGGTCATCACCAAATAGTAGCGCGCGCCCGAGGCGAGCGCGAGCACGCCGACGACGCCGATCAGCAGCGCGAAATAGACATGCACCGCGCCGTGCGCATGGAACCCCTGGTCGACCATCTCGCGGATCGCGTAGGGCACCACCAGCGTCGCCATCGAGGCGAACACCAGCGCGACCAGCGCGGCGGCGATGCGCCCGGCGCGGCGGCGCGCGTAGGGCACGATCGGACGTAGGGCGGAAAGCGACGGGCGCTTGGCGCGAACCTCTGTCATGGCGTTGAAATCTCTCCTGACGCGCGGGAACTTGAGCCAGCCTTAGCGGGGAAATCAAGCGATCCTTTGTCGTCGATCAAACGTGAACCGCTTGCGAACGGCGCCGGCGTGCATTATAGGGCGCGCCAACGAGAGCCGCCGGCGACGCCCGAGCGGCTTTCTTTTGTCGTCAGAGGCGGTCATGAAAGCCGATATCCACCCCACCTACCACATGATCAAGGTCGTCATGACCAACGGCACCGAGTTCATGACCCGCTCGACCCTGGGGCAGGAGGGTCAGACGCTGAATCTCGACATCGACCCCAACACGCACCCGGCCTGGACCGGCGGCTCGGCGCAGCTGACCGACCGCGGCGGCCGTCTGTCGCGCTTCAACAGCCGCTTCGCCGGTCTCGGCGCGATCAAGAAGAAGTAAGGCCGCGGCCGCAGTGGCTTTATCCGCGCTATGGCCCCCTCGTTCGGAGGGGACTCGGATGAGACCTGCGCTCAGCCTCGCGGCTGCCTGCCTTTTCGTCGCCGCGACCGGCGCGGCGGCGGCGCCCGATCCGGCGCTGAAGACCTTTCTCGCCGCCTTCGGCGAAGCGCTCCGCCGCAGCTCCCTCGAGGCCGCGGCCGGCATGGCGCATTTTCCGCTCGAGAACTCCGCCTATCAGCAGCCCAAGACGATCGCCAAGAGCGGCTTCAGGCAACACTTCGGCTATATCAAGGGCAAGGAATTCGCCGACTGCCTGAAGACGACGGCGCCGCAGCCCGCCGCCAAGGCGAGCCGCACGCTCGGCGACTGGTCCGTCGACTGCAACGGCAACGTGTTCTACTTCAAGCCGTTCGACGGCCAGTGGCGCTACAGCGGCTACGAGAACGTCAACGAGTGAAACGCCGCTCAGAGCGGTTCCCTGGCTGGTTGAATCGGGCTGGAGCCTAGCATTCCGCCAAGGCCCGAAGTCTAGAGGGCTGCGTTTGAAATGACGCAGGCCCGCCATTGCCGCGAAAGCTTGGAATCCAGAGCCGCCGCGCGTCGTCCGGCCCCTGGGTCGTTAGCCTTCGCGCGGACGACGCGACCAGCGCCGCGATTCCAATCAATCGCCGCCGGCTATAGGCCGGGCGACGCGCGCTCCCGCTGGATTCCGGGCCTTCGCGGAACTGACAAGGCGGCGCGAGCCGATCGGGTTCGACTCCAGACCCGCCTGTCCTTCGCGCTCCCGCAATCGCCGTGTCCCCGGATTGCCCGCCAACTCGCCACGCCCTAGTCTCGAACCCCATTTCGAAATCGGAGCCGGCGGGATGATGTATCTGTTGGTCGTTGGCCTCACGATGCTTGTCCTGCCGCTCGGATCGATCGCGGTCGAGGCGGGCCTCGGTCAGACGGATTGGCTGTGGCTGATCGGCAAATGGTTCGTGTTCTGGGGCGTCGGGGTGCGATTGCTGTTGGCGGGCTTGCGCCAATACTTTCAGCCGGCGTTCACCAGCCGCGACATCATGCGGATCGAAACGCCGGACGCCTTTGTGCTGGTGCGCGAACTCGGCGGCGCCAATGTCGCTTCCGGCATTGTCGGGATCGCGTCTCTCGCCCTGCCGACCTTCGTCCTGCCCTCGGCGGTCGCCGCAGGCCTGTTCTATGCGGTGGCGGCCGTCGAACACGCCAAATCGCGGCATCGCGAGAGCAACGAAAACATCGCCATGATCAGCGACACCTTTATCGCCGTGGTGCTGCTCGGCTTCGCGGCGCGCGCGTTGGCGCTCGGCCTTCGCTAGAGCATCGCGGGAACGGGACCGCCAATCCCTACCACGTCTCGCCGAACGGCCGCGCCTCGACCTCGAAACTCCAGGCGCTGGGGTCCTGCGCGACGAGCTGAAACACCGTCTCCGCCACGCCTTCCGGCTTGATGAAGAAGCTGTCCGGCTTGTCCGGCATGCGCGCCCGCGTGCGTTGCAGATCGACGACGCCATCGACGATCACCAGCGCGACGTGAATTCCGTGCGGCCATAGCGAGCGCGCCATCGATTCCGCGAGCGCGCGCTGCGCCGCCTTGGCCGGCGCGAACGCCGCCGAGCGCGGCCCGCCGCGCCGCGACGCCGTGGCGCCGATGAACACGATCTGCCCGCGCTTGGCGGCTTTCATCGCCGGAATGACCGCCTGCGAGCAGAGCAGGCCGCCATAGGCGTTGACCCGCCACGCCGTCTCGAACTGGCCGGGCGTGATCGCCTCGACATCGCCGAACATGCCCGCCCCGGCGTTGTAGATCAGCGCCTCGACCTCGCCGATTTCGCCGCGGATGGCCGCGAAGGCGGCGGCGACCTCGTCCGGCGAGGCGACATCGCAGACATAGCCGCGCGCCCCGGTCTCGGCAGCCAGGGCGTCGAGCGCGTCGCGGCTGCGCGCCAGCATGGCGACCTCGTAGCCCGCCGCGCGGAACCGCCGCACCATCGCCGCGCCATTGCCGGGCCCGACGCCCGCGACCACCGCCACTTTCGCCATCAGTTTAGCCTTTCACAATTCAGCGTGGCACGAGTTGGATCTCGTCTCAAATCACTTACCTAGGAGCCGGCGCCGATCCCGCGTCCGCAACGGAGACAGAAATGGACCTGCAGCTCAAGGGCAAGCTTGCGCTCGTCAGCGGCAGCACCGCCGGCATCGGCTATGCGATCGCGCAAACCCTGGCGCGCGAAGGCGCCCGCGTGATCGTCAACGGCCGCACCGCAGCGGCGGTCGACAAAGCCGTGGCCGAGATCAAGGCCGCCGCCGGCGCCGAGGCGGAAGGCTTCCCCGGCGACCTCAGCGAAGCCTCGGTCGCGCAAGCCGTCGCCGCGCGGTTCCCCGGCGTCGAGATCCTGGTCAACAACCTCGGCATCTTCGAGCCCAAGCCGTTCGAGGACATTCCCGACGCCGACTGGATGCGGTTCTTCTCCGTCAACGTGCTGAGCGGCGTACGGCTGGCGCGGCTTTATCTTCCCGCCATGAAACGCGCCAACTGGGGCCGCATCATCTTCATCTCCAGCGAGAGCGCGCTGCAGATTCCCACCGAAATGATCCACTACGGCATGACCAAGACCGCGCAGATCGCCGTCGCGCGCGGCCTCGCCGAAGCGGTCGCCGGGACCGGGATCACCGTCAACTCCGTGCTGCCGGGTCCGACGAAGTCGCGCGGCGTCGGCGATTTCGTCGAGAGCATCGGCGCCGCGCAGGGCAAGTCGTTCGCGCAGGTCGAACAGGAGTTCTTCGCTCACGTGCGCCCGACCTCGCTGATCAAGCGCTTCGCGACGCCAGAAGAGGTCGCCTCGCTGGTCGCCTATGTCGCCAGCCCGCTCGCCTCCGCGACCACCGGCGCGGCGCTGCGGGTCGACGGCGGCGTGGTCAAGAGCGCGTTTTGAGCGGACGGGCGGTCACTCCCAAGAGAGCTGGTTTTTCGGCAACCGGCCGCTGGGGTCGTAGACTTCCACCTTGTGGGGCAAGTCCGGACCCCAGCGCCAGAGGACGAGGTTCCTGTCGGTGATCGTCGCCTCAGGCGTGTAGCTCGGGACCAGCGCGCCGGCGACGCCGCGGGCGATCAACTGCTCGACCAGCGCCCATTGCGGAGGCCGCTCGCCGGCGGCGATGTGAGCGAACCAGCCAGCCGACATCACGGTTTCCTCGACCCCGGCCGCGTGACGTGCGGCTTCGCCGGTCAGGTCGACGACGTCTTCGCAGTCGACGCTGTAGGAGCACAGGACGTAGGGGTCCATCTTATGGGCGAAGCCCTGGTTCGCCTCCAGGATCGCCGTAAGCGGGCTCAAAGCCAGATAGAGTGCCGAAGTCCCTCGGGGATTGAACCGGCCGCCGTGGATGGCCGCGCCGTCGCCGGAAAGGGGGCTGAACGACCAGCGCGGGTGATGCGCGCGATAGGCCGTTCCGGCAAATCTCAAGCAAAGCCGCCGAGGGCGATGGCGTCGAGATAATCTCTCAGTGCGGCGGCTTGGCCCGATTTGACGAGCGCTTCCGCGGTGCGGTCGCCGAACGCAGGGATCGGCTGCGAGCGATACCAGAGCAGCGCAGCGGCTTCGCCGCCCGCCCAAGCGCGCACGCGAGCGAGCACCTCGCGCGACTCGTCTTCCACGCGGGTTCCGGCTGACAGCGCTGCGCCGGCCGAGAGCTCGGCGCTGAGCGCGCCGGCTTTCGCCGCGAAGCCGGCGATCTGCGCTTTGAGATATTCGCTCTGCAGCGCGATCGCCTCTTGCGGATCCCTCGCTCGTATCAGCTTTTGCGAGAGATCGAACGCCGCCTGCACGTTTTGCTGAGCGTAGCGCAGCGGATCCGCGGGTGGCGTCACGCCCGCTGTCCCGACCGGCTCGGGGGAATCCGCTTCCTGTTTTTTCAATGGCGGGCCTCGGGTGGAAACTATAACTCTGGCCGCCGGCGATCGCAGCGGCGCGCCGCTGCGAATTTAAGCATTCGGGCTCGACTTTGTCACCCGCCCCCTCAAATCACATAGCTCTTCAGCGGCGCGAACCCGTTGAACCCCACCGACGAATACGTCGTCGTATAAGCCCCCGTCCCCTCGATCAGCACCTTGGCGCCGATCTCCAGCGAAACCGGCAGCCAGTACGGCTCCTTCTCGTACAGCACGTCGACCGAGTCGCAGCTCGGCCCCGCCAGCACGCAGGGGCCGCGCTCGTCGGCGTCGAACTCAGTGCGAACGGGATAGCGGATCATCTCGTCCATCGTCTCGGCGAGGCCGTTGAACTTGCCGATGTCGAGATAGACCCAGCGCTGCGCGTCGTCCCGCGCCTTCTTCGAGATCAGCACCACTTCGGCCTCGATCACCCCGGCGTTGCCGACCATGCCGCGGCCGGGCTCGATGATCGTCTCCGGAATCCGGTTGCCGAAATGGCGCCTGAGCGCGCGAAAGATCGTGCGCCCGTAGGCCTTCACCGGGGCGACGGGCTTGAGATAGCGGGTCGGAAAGCCGCCGCCGAGGTTGAGCATCTGCAACTCGACGCCGCGCTCCGCGAGATCGCGGAAGATCGCGGCCGACGCCTTCAGCGCCCCGTCCCACATGCGCGGGTCGCGCTGCTGCGAGCCGACATGGAACGACAGCCCATGCGCCACCAGCCCGAGCCGATGCGCCCGCTCCAGCACGTCGGCCGCCATCTCCGGCGCGCAGCCGAATTTGCGCGACAGCGGCCATTCCGCCCCCGCCCCGTCGCACAGGATGCGGCAGAACACTTTGCTACCCGGCGCGGCGCGAGCGATCTTGTCGACCTCCGCCTCGCAGTCGACCGCGTAAAGCCGCACGCCGAGCGCATAAGCGCGCGCGATGTCGCGCTCCTTCTTGATGGTGTTGCCGAAGCTGATGCGCTCGGGCGTCGCGCCCGCCGCCAGCGCCTGCTCGATCTCCGGCGTGCTGGCGCAGTCGAAGCAAGAGCCGAGCCGCGCCAGCAGGTCGAGGATCTCCGGCGCGGGATTCGCCTTGACCGCGTAGAACACCCGCGTATCCGGCAGCGCCCTGGCGAAGCTCCGGTAGTTCTGCGCCACTACGTCGAGATCGACGACCAGGCGCGGCCCCTCTTCGGGGTTCTGGGCGAGAAAATGCTTGATGCGATCGGTCATAGCGGCATCCCCCGACGCGGGCGGGCCCGGCGTCGAAACGAACAAAAGGGAGGTGGCGATGCGTCGCGCCCGCGCGCGATGGAGACGCGCGGACGTACTCGTTGACCCGCCAACCGCGACCCGCAGCGAACCGGCCGTAAAGCCGACCGCCAGGGGCCAGATGCTGCGCCGTGGCTGCAAAACGCGTCGCGCTTCGAAGCCATCGTTTGGAAAGGAGATTTCCCTTCCGCACGCCCGGCAAGATAGACAAGCCTCTTCGGCAAGCCGGCCTTTGGAGGGCCGACAGAGACCAAAAAAGCCCGGTCCGTCGTTGCTTCAAGTCTCGTCCCCCGTTGGGCGGGGTTCGCCGGTTCCCCGGCTATCGGCCTTTTTCAGGGGCGGTTGACTGGCCTCTTGTCCAGATCCCCGCCGGCCGACACGAGACCACAGGCACGTGCGTATTGGGCCCGCCGTAAATCGTGCGAGTCGGCCGCAAATGCAAGAGGCTTCCGCGCCACAGCGGGCAATATTAAATGCTTCATATCCCTGTCATATCCGACAGAACGATGAAACCGGCGGCGGCTTTGCGCCGGCGCCTGCGGCTCGGCTTGGCGTGCGTGCCCGGGGCGCGTCCGAGGGAATTAACCCCGTCTTCAGCTTTAACATTTATCTCGAGTATTACCTATTGATTTTCCTTATGAAAGTCCGCGATGCCCATCTGGAAGCGCCGCGCCGCTCACGCGCTGGATGGCGAGGTCGCCGTCGAACTGCTTCAGCAAATGGCCGTCCCCGCCTTCGTCCTGCTGACTGACGGCAAAGTCTCGATATGGAATCGCGGCCTCGAAGCCTTGACCGGCCTCGCCGCTTCCAGCGTCGTCGGCACCAAGAACCATTGGCGGGCGTTCTATACCGCCGAGCGCCCCTGCCTCGCCGATGTCGTGCTCGACGTGTCGAAGCGCGCGGAGGCCACCTACGCCAAAGCCCAACTCGAACCCGCGAACGGGACCGCCGCGGCCGAAGCGTGGTGCGATCTCGCCAACGGCCAACGCCGTTATCTCTCCATCGAGGTCGCTCCGGTGCGCGATCGCAAGGGGCGGATCGTCGCTGTCATCGAGACGCTGCGAGACATGACCGACGAAATCGCCGCCAGGGAGGCCAAGCGGCAGGCCGACGCCGAGCGGGAAAAGGCGGCGTTGGAGGAGCGGCTGGTGGTCGAGCGCGTCGCCAAGGGGCTGGAGGCGCTGGCGGCGCGTCGTCTCGACAACGACCTCGTCGAGGCGTTTCCGCCGCGGCACGAGATCCTGCGCGCCGATTTCAACCGGGCGCTGCGCGTGCTGTCCGACGCCCTGGCCCAGATTCGCGACGCCGGCCAGAACGTTGCAGCGCAGGCCGACGTCATCGCGAGCGGTTCGGCGCATCTCTCGGGCCGGGTCGAGCGGCAGGCCGCCACGCTGGAGGAAACCGCCGCCGCTCACAGCGAAGTCACCGCCAATGTCCAGAAAACTCTCGAAGCGTCGCGCGACACCGCGGGGCTGGTCGCGCAAACGACAACCAGCGCCAGGCAATCGCGCGAGATCGTCACCCAGGCGGTCGACGCCATCCGGGCGATCGAGCAGTCGGCGGGCCAGATCAGCAAGGCCACCTCCGTGATCGACGAGATCGCGTTCCAGACCAATCTGCTGGCGCTCAACGCCGGCGTCGAAGCCGCGCGCGCCGGCGAGGCCGGCAGGGGCTTTGCGGTGGTCGCCTCGGAGGTGCGCGCGCTCGCCCAGCGCTCGGCCGCTGCGGCCAAGGAGATCAAGGGCCTGATCGACAGCTCGACGCGCGCTGTGGCCAAAGGCGTCGGACTGGTGACGCTCACCGGCGAAAACCTGCACGCCATCGTCGATCAGGTCGCCGTCGTCGCCGAGCGGGTGCACGACATCGCCGCGACCGCCGAGCGGCAGGCGGTTTCGCTGCAGGAGGTCAACGTCGCGATCGGCGAACTCGACACGGTGACACAGCAGAACGCCGCCGCCGCCGATCAGAACGCCCAGTCGTGCTCCGAGCTGACCGCCATCGCGATCAAGCTGATGAGCCTCGTCGACCGGTTCGCTTTCAAGCGCGATGCGTCCGAGCGCGCGTTCGACATCGAGAAGGCGGCGGCCGCGCATGTCGCATGGCGCTCCAAGTTCCTCAGCGCGATAGAAACCAACGGAAGCTTCGACGTGCGCACGGTCTCGGCCGACAATTGCTGCGAGCTCGGCAAATGGCTGCATGGCGGCGCCAAGCTGCGCTACAGGAATTCGCCCGCGCTCGAGGATCTGATCGGCGCCCACGCGCAATTCCACTGCGAGGCGGGCAAGATCGCCGAGGTCATCAACCGGGGCGACATGGAGCGCGCGCAATCGATGCTCGCCGGCGGCACGCCTTATGCCAAAGCCTCGCGTGTCGTCGGCGTCGCGTTGCAAAAGCTGAAAGGCGCAATCGCCAGGGCGGCGTGAGAATCGCGCAACCGGCCGCCGAACCCGCCGCCTTCAAACCGCATCCGCGGGGAGCAGGAAGCCGTGCGCGACCAGCGTCCGGCAGAGTTCGAGCCGGGACGCCGGATCGAGCCGGCCGGGAAGCTCGCGCACCCGGCCTCGAGGGGCGTTCAGGCAGGCGCGCAGGTCGTCGGCGGCCTCCGCGGCGAACCGGATCTCCTTGCCAAATCCGCGCAGCGCCACGACGCCCGGCTCCTCGTCGATGGTATAAAGCGCCTCCGGGTCGGCCACGATCTCGCTGTTCTGATCTAGGCGCTCGGCCAGACGCGCCTGGGAGCGCAAATCCGGCGGCGCCGGATTGCAACCGATGACCAGCCGGCGACGCGCGGCGGCCAGCGCCGGCGCCAGGCGGGCGGATGCGGCGAAGCGGGCCGCGAGATCGGCGAACACATTCGCCAGCGCGCCGTCGTCGTGGAAAAATCCAGGCGGCAGCCCGGCCCGGAAAGCGGGATCGTCGGCGCAACATTGCGCCAGCGCGTCGGCCAGCACGTCGGCCCAGGTGGTGGGGAAGGTTATCAGGGAAACGTGCAGCGAAGCCTCGTCCGTCGCCTGCGCGAGATGGACGAAACCGCGTGGCAGGTAGAGCGCGTCGCCCGGGTGCAGCGTGATGTCGAGCGTGGGCTCGGTTGTTTCCAGGGCGTCGCGACAATGCTCGTCGCGCTGCGGCAGGACGCGATGGACGCCATACACCCGCCACCGCTTCGAGCCCGAGATCTGCAGCGCGTAGACGTCTCTGGCGTCGTAATGGGCGGGGAACGCCTGTCCGCCCGCAGGCGCCCAATAGACGTTGGCCTGGAACCGCGAGTTGAGAAAGAACTCGGCCGAGTGACAAAGCCCGGCAAGGCCGGCGAAATGCGCTTCGACCTCCCTGCAGACGATCGTGGCGCCGGTCTCCATCAGCCGGAACAACCGCAGCGGATCGATCTCTGCGTGCGCGCCGACGAATTCGTCGGTCGCTATCGGCCGCCGGGCGTCGATCGCAAAAACCTTGGAATAGGACGGGCGGCCGATAGTCAGAAACGATTCCAACTCGCTTTGCGATAGCAGAGCGGCATGGTGGTCCCTCGGCCCGCGCTGAAGCACGAGCGGCTTGCGTTCGAGATATTCCTGGGCGAAACGGGCGCGTTCGACCGGCCAAAGCAGTTGGTCGACGCCGAAGCGCGCGTCTGGCGCGGGCGCCCGGGCGGGCGCAAAAACCGGATAGACAACGGGGCTCACCGCTCGCTCACAGCGGGCAGACGTGGATCGGCGGTTGCGGACCGACCACCACCCCGTGCACCGTGGCGTCAGGCGCGCCGCCCACCGCGATCGGCGCCTGCGGTTGCACGGAGACGCCCAGCATCGGCGGTCCCGAGCAGGGGCGCGGCGGATGGAACGGAGGCGGCCCCGGAGGCATCACTACGACGCCATGGAAGCCGCTGAGATCCGCGGCGGCGTTGGCCGGGGCGGTCGAGATCGCGGCGAACGCCCCCAGCGTCAGGGTCGCCACCGACAAAGTGATCTTGCTCATGGGCGTTTCCTCTTTCGGGTCAAACAACGCCTCAGAGTATCAACCGCGGGGGGCGCAACAAAGCCAGCGAAACGAAGTACGCCGATTGAGAGACCCGATCGCCGTAAGTCCGCCGGACGTACGCCGTTAGGAACGCTTCTCATCCCAAGAAGACGATTTGCGCCCGCATCCGCCCCGCGCCGGCGGCGGTTAACCTCCTGCGCAGAACGCTGAACCCGCTGGCGCGGCTTTCATCGGTGATTTTTACACGAACGCAACCGATAGCTGCCAATTCAGACAATTACTCGCGTCGGTTGCATAATTCGGGGCGAAACGAAGGCGCACGCTTGCGCCGGGTCGGCCGCATGGGCGGCTGTGGCCTTCAAATGCCGCGCGAGGTGGGGCGTAGATGCGATCCGAGCGTGAACAGGGCGCGGCGGCCAGGCCCGATATCGCGGGCAAGCTGTTTGCGATCGGCATTCGCCATAATCTCTGGTCGATCGCCGTCAATCTCGCCGCGGCGACCGGATTTGCCCTGCTGGCCTGGGGCGGCTACCGCAACATCGGCGTCTGGTACGCCGCCGTGACCGCGGTTTCGCTGCTGCGTCTGGCCGCTCATTTCGTTCTTCTGTGGCCGGCGGCGCGCGAGCCCGAAACTTCGGCCGCGCGACGGCCGGTTCTCCAATTCGTCTACCGGCTCGGCTTGATCGTCGCCATCGCGCTTTGGGCCTACGCCGCGCTGATCGATATGCCGACGCTGGCGATCGAGGACCGCTACGCCCTGGTCATCATCCTGTCGGCGCTGGCGGGCGGGGCGATGGGCGTGCTCGCCCCGGATCTGACGATGGGCCGCATCTACATATCGCTCGCCCTGCTTCCCGCCTGCCTCAGCCTGGCTCTGATGGCGCGGGCCGACACGGTGCTCTCCGGCCTCGGCGTCGTGTTCTATCTGGTGATGCTGTCGGGCCTGAAGTCCAACCACCAGACGCTCAGGCAGTCGTTGGACTTCGCGTTCGAAAACGCCGAGTTGCTCGCCCAGGTGAAGCGCCACGCCGACGAGGTCGAGGCCGCCAACGCCGATCTGGAGCGGCGCGTGCGCGAGCGCACGCTGACGCTGGAGGAAATGGCGCGCGCCGACTCGTTGACCGGCCTGCTCAACCGTCGCGGCGCGCTCGATCGGCTGAAGAGCTTCAGCGAGACGCAGGGAACCGCCGGATTCGCCCTGCTGTTCATCGATCTCGACCGCTTCAAGGCGGTCAACGACAGCCTCGGCCACGAAGCCGGCGACCATGTGCTGAAGACCATCGCCAAGCGGTTCACCGCGGCGCTGCCGCGCGAGGCGGTGGTCTGCCGCTGGGGCGGCGACGAGTTTCTGGCCGCCGCGCCCGCCGCGCTGAGTGGCGACTTCAGGGCCTATGAACTCGCCGACGCGATCATCGCCGTAGCCTCGACGCCGATCCGGGTCGACGACCAGACGGCGCAGGTCGGAGCGAGCGTCGGCGTCGCCCATTTTCCCGGCGACGCCGCCGACGTCGCCGAGTTGATCCGGGCCGCCGATCTCGCCGCGACCGAGGCCAAGCGCACCGGCCGCTCGAAGTGGGTGCGCTACGACCGCAAGCTGCTGGTCCAACAACAGCGCCGCGGCGAGATCGCGCATGTGTTGCGCCAGGGCCGCTTCGAGCGCAGTTTCGAGTTGCACTACCAGCCCATCGTCAGCGCCGCCACGGGCGCCGTCGTCTGCTACGAAGCCTTGTTGCGGATGACCCACGAGCGGCTCGGCCCGGTGTCGCCGACCGAGTTCATCCCGATCGCCGAGGACGCCGACCAGATCCGCGAACTCGGCCGCTGGGCGCTGCGGCAATCCTGCCGGGCGGCGGCGCGTTGGGTTTCCGCCGGCGCGCCAATCGGCCTCGCGATCAACGTCTCGGTCAAGCAGATCCTCGACGACGATTGGGTCGACGACATTCTGTCGGTGCTCGTCTCTTGCCGGCTGCCGCCGCAATATCTGGAAGTGGAGGTCACGGAATCCGTGTTCGACGGCGAATGGGGCGGGCTGGTTTCCGACCGGCTGCGCAGCCTTTCGCGTGCGGGCGTAAGGGTGTCGATGGACGATTTCGGCACCGGCTATTCCTCGCTGTCGCGTCTGCGGCTATTGCCGATCGACTGCATCAAGATCGACCGCGCGTTCATCGGCAGCGCCGACATCAGGGACCTCGCCATCGTGGAAGCGGCGATGCTGATCGCCAAGCGGTTCGGGCTGACGGTGGTCGCCGAGGGGCTTGAGACGCAGGAGCAGGCGGAGAAGTTCCGCGCGTTGGGGATCGACCGGTTCCAGGGCTATCTCTACGGCGTCCCGGCGGCGATTTCGGGCGGCGAGGCGGCGGAGGGCAGGCTGGCGGCGGGGTGAAGGAGGGGCCTGCCAAATCCTTGACATTCTGAAAATCAGAACTATAATGGTTGGCCTTCGACTCGCCGCGCCGCCGTCCCGGCGCCACAGCCGCGCGACAACCTGCGACCGACGAATGTTCGCAAGCCCACCTCCCCAACGTGGCGGCCAGACCCGGCGCAGGGACACAAAACGGCGCCTAAGCCGCTGAAATCGGCCAGACCCGGACTGTCCCGCACATCCCCCGTCGCGCCGCCCCTCCGGTTGGCGCCGGATTTGCCGGGTAGGGCCTGACCTGATACAAACGGTCGCAGCATTGTTATCTAACCGACACGAGGCGGCGAGGAACTCGCCGAGGCTGACTTTGAGCGCTTCCACCGAAATGGGTCCCCTCTGGGTCAAGCTGGCCGCCGCCGGCGTGCGCCCGACCCGGCAGCGGCTCGAACTCTCCGAGATCCTGTTCGGCAAGGGCGAGCGCCACTTCACCGCCGAGATGATCCACGCCGAAGCGCGCGAGCTGCGCTATCCGCCCTCCCTCGGCACGGTCTACAACACGCTCAACCAGTTCGTGCAGAGCGGCCTGTTGCGCGAGATCGCGCTCTACGATTCCAAGCTCTGGTACGACACCAACACCGGCCCGCACTCGCATTACTACTGGGAGGACACCGACCAGCTGTCCGACATCCCGGTCGAGCATGTGCCGAATTTCACCGTCCCGGCGCCGGCCGGCGGCCGGGTCACCGCCATCGACGTGATCGTCCGGGTCAAGGCCGACGAAGGCGCGCACGAGTGCCCGATGGCGCGCTTCGAGCATCTGCTGAAGCGCCCCGCGACATGCTAGGCTTGGGCTTGACCGCCGTCATGGCGCCGCGGCCACCAGCGTCCGAGTATCGCCGTTAGCTCGTTCCCACAGGGGAGGCGGCGATGAGCGCGATGCGTTGCGACGCGGTGGTGATCGGCGCCGGGCTCGGCGGGTTGACGGCGGCGGCGCTGCTCGCCAAGGCGGGCCGCAATGTCCGGCTGATCGAGCGCAACCACGCCATCGGCGGCGCGGCCTCGGTGTTCAAGTTCGGCGATCTCACCATCGAGCCGTCGCTGCACCAGACGCCCGACCCGCGCGATCCCGAGGAAGCGACCCACGCCGTGCTGGAGCGGCTCGGGCTGCTCGACGAGATCGAGTGGATCTCGCTTCCCACCTTCACCGCGGTTGAAGGCGGCCCGGTCGGCGAGCGGTTCGATCTGCCGCCAGGCTTCGGCGCGGCGCGCGAGGCGCTGGCCAAGCGGTTCCCGCGCTCGGCCGCCGGCGCCTCGGCGCTGCTCGACGACATCGAGACCACGGTGCGCGCGTTATCGAAGCTCTCGGCGGCGCGCGACAGCCGCTCGCTCGGTCCGCTGCTGCGCGGCGGGCGCGACATCCGCGGTCTCGTGCGCGACTGGCGCGCCTCGCTCGCCGAGGTGATGACGCGTCGGCTCGGGTCCGACGAGGCGGCCAAGCTGGCGATCGCCGGCAACATCTTCTACTACGCCGACGCCCCGGAGCGGCTCGCCTGGCCGTTCTTCGCCGTCGCGCAAGGCGGTTTTCTCAGGTCGGGCGGCGTGTTCGTCAAGGGCGGCTCGCACGCGCTCAGCATGGCGCTGGCCAAGATCGTGAACCGCTCGGGCGGGCAGGTGCGGCTCGGCCGCGAGGCGGTCGGGGTCGATCTCGACGCCGCCGGCCGGCCCGTCGCGGTGCGCCACGTCGACGCCAAGAGCCGCGGCGGCGAGGAGCGCATCGAGGCGCCGCTGGTGCTGACCAACGGCGCGCCGCAGGCGCTGACGGCGATGCTGGAGGGCCGCGCCGCCACCGCGATGACGCAGGCCTACGCCGGCCTGCCGCTGTCGATCTCGCTGTTCTCGGCGCATTTCGGCCTCGTCGAGCCGCCGTCCAAATTCGGGCTGACGCGCTACAACGTCATGCGCTTGCCGTCCTGGATGCGGTCGCTCGCCGACATGGGGCGCTGCGCGGAGCTGCTCGCCGGCGATCCCGGCCGCGCGATGCCGGCCTATGGGCTGACCAATTACGGCGCGATCGACTCCGGCCTCGGCGACGGCCAGCAGACGCTGGTCACCGCGGTGGGGGTCGACCGGGCGGAGAACTGGACTTCGCTGACCAAGGACGAGGAGAAGCGCCGCCGCGAGGCCTGGCTCGACGCCCTGCAGGCCGACATCGACCGCGCCTATCCCGGCTTCGGCTCGGCGGTGAAGACGCGGATGTTCCTCAACGCGCGTTCGATGCAGGGCTTCCTGGGCACGCCGGGCGGCGCGGTCTACGGCTTCGCGCCGACGCCGTTTGCGCGCGGCGTCTGGTCGGGCTGGCCGCGCTCGCCGCAAACGCCCGTGCCGGGGCTTTTCCTCGCCTCCGCGTTCGGCTTCGCAGGCGGTTATGCCGGGGCGATTCTGGCGGGCGCGGAAGCGGCGCGGCTGATCCTGAAGGATTGAAATCTCAGGCGCTCGCCAGCGGCGCAGCGCGGCGGCGCGCCCGGCGAGGGAGCGCCGGCCCCAGTCCATCCGCATCGGTTCATCGCGCCAGCGGCGCACCCGCGCAAGGCGCGATAGAAGTTTCAAGCCAGTCAGGCTGATTCGTGGCTTATCGGGGCAAGTATTTGCAATGCGTTCGGCATCGCTTCGCGCGCAAGGAATTTGCTTACTACGCAGAGTTTTGGCGGCTGAAGGCGGCGCTTTGCTATATATGCTTACCAAGTTCAAAGCGTTTGCTGCCGACCAGTCCGGCGCCACAGCCATCGAATGCGCCCTGATTGCATCGTTGATCGCGGTAGCGCTGGTCACGATCCTCGGCGCCCTCGGCGCCCGCATTTCGGCGGAGTTCTCGGAAGTCAGCTCCGTGCTCAAGTAAACCCGCGACGCTCGCTGGCGGGTTCGAATCCTGCTGCCGGAGTTTTAGCATTGTGCGGCGTGTCCGGCAGCGGACGCGCCGCAACTCTTTTGCTCCCCGCGCGCCGACGAAACATTACGCGGGAACTCGTGGATTTCGGTGGCCGGCCCGCGCTATGTTCTTGTTATGTTCGCGCGACCTCGCTACCCTGCGTCGATGGATCCCGAGCTCCGCCCCGCCGCCCCGCAGGACATCGCCGATGCGCTCGCCTTCGCGCTGCGCTACAGCGGCCGCAAGCGCACGCACGATTCGGCCGAGATCATGGCGACGATCGTCGCCAAGCGGCTGGTCGAGCATCTCGATCGGTGCGGCTTTGTCGTCATGCGCAAGCCGCCGATCGCCGGCAGCGCGCCCGCCCCGCCGCGTCAGCCGCCGTAAAGGCTGATCGACGGCTCCGCTTGGCGCGCCTCGCCCGCCTCTGCTACGTAGGGTCAAGGCCAGCAGGCGGAGACGGATGCGCATTCTCCTTATCGGCGCGGCAGGGACCATCGGACCGGCGGGGCGGAGGTTCGCATGAGAACGATGCGCATCCTGGTCACCGGCGCGACCGGCCAAGTGGCCGCGTCGCTGGTCGAGCGCGCGCCGCCGGGGGTCGATGTGGTCGCGCTCGGGCGCCCCGGGCTCGATCTCGCCGACCCCGCCTCGATCCGCGACGCCTTCGAGTCTGAAACCGCCGACGTCGTCGTCAACGCCGCCGCCTACACCGCCGTCGACAAGGCGGAAGCCGAGGAGGCGCTGGCGACGCGCATTAACGGCGAAGGCGCCGGCCTGGTCGCGCAGGCGGCGCGGGCGCTGGGCGCGCCGATCATCCAGGTCTCGACCGATTACGTGTTCGACGGATCGCTCGATCGGCCCTACGTGGAGGACGATCCAGTCGGGCCGATCGGCGCCTACGGACGCTCCAAGCTCGCCGGCGAGGAGGCGGTCGCCGACGCCAATCCGCGCTGCGTGATTTTGCGCACAGCCTGGGTCTACAGCCCGTTCGGAACCAATTTCGTCAAGACCATGCTGCGGCTGGGCGAGACACGCGACGAGGTCCGCGTCGTCGCCGACCAGCGCGGCCAGCCGACTTCGGCGCTCGACATCGCCGACGCCGTGTTCATGATCGCCCATCGCATGCTGCTCGAGCCGGGGCCGGAGAAATACGGCGTGTTCCACCTGACCGGCGGCGGCGAGGCGACCTGGGCGGAGTTCGCGCAAGCCATATTCGCGCAGGCGCGGGCGCTCGGCCGCCCCACGCCGCGGGTGACCCCGATCGCGACCGCCGAGTTCCCGACGCCCGCCCGCCGCCCCGCCAACTCCCGACTCGACGGCGCGCGCCTCAAGCGCGACTACGGCATCGCGCTGCCGGACTGGCGTGACTCGCTCAACCCCGTCGTCGAGCGCCTGCTCGCGGCGCAAACCTGAAGGCTTCCATGCGGGGCATCATCCTGGCTGGCGGCGCCGGCACCCGTCTGCATCCGATGACGCAGGTCGTCTCCAAGCAATTGCTGCCGGTCTACGACAAGCCGATGATCTATTACCCGCTCGCCGTGCTGATGCTGGCGGGCGTGCGCGAAATCCTCGTCATCTCGACGCCGCGCGACCTCCCGATGTTTCGCGCCCTGCTCAGCGACGGGCGGCAATGGGGCCTCGACTTGAGCTACGCCGAACAGCCGCATCCCGAAGGGCTCGCCCAGGCGTTCCTGATCGGCGAGGATTTTTTAAGCGGCGAGCGGGCCGCGCTGGTGCTCGGCGACAACCTGTTCTACGGCCACGGCCTGCCGGAGATGCTGAGCGCCGCGGTCGGGCGGCAGGGGCCGGGGGCGACCGTATTCGCCTATCACGTCACCGATCCCCAGCGTTACGGCGTGGTCGCATTCGACGAGGCGGGCAAGGCGACCTCGATCGAGGAGAAGCCGAAGCTGCCGAAATCCTCCTGGGCCGTGACGGGTCTTTATTTCTACGACGAGCGCGTCTCGGAATTCGCCCGCACGCTGAAGCCGAGCCCGCGCGGCGAGCTGGAGATCACCGACCTCAACCGGCTTTATCTGGAGCGGGGCGAACTCGAAGTGGCGAAACTCGGCCGCGGCTTCGCCTGGCTCGACACCGGCACGCCGGATTCGCTGATCGAGGCGGCCGAATATATCCGCGTGCTGGAGAAGCGGCAGGGCTTCAAGGTCGCCTGTCCCGAGGAGATCGCCTTCAGCGCCGGCTGGATCTCGCGCGCGGACCTGCTCAAGCACGCGGAAAACTACAAGGGCGACTACGGCGCCTATCTCAGGCGGCTGGCGGATTAGACCCGCCCCGCCTCCCAACCGATGATCGCCTGCTTGCGCGCCAGACCCCAGTGATAGCCGGTCAGCGCGCCGGAGCGGCCGAGCACGCGATGACAGGGCACGACGAACGAGATCGGGTTGCGCCCGACCGCGGCGCCGACCGCGCGCGCCGCCGTCGGCTTGCCGAGCTTGGCGGCTATGTCGCCGTAGGTGGTGGCGCGGCCGAGCGGAATCTTCAGCAGCGTCTCCCACACGCGCAGCTCGAAGTCGCTGCCGATCATAACGACGCGCAACGGCGCGTCGGCCCGCCACAGCTGCGGCTCGAAGGCGCGGCGCGCGAGCGGCTCGGTGGCTTGCGGGTCGGGCGCAAAATGCGCGCGCGGCCAACGCCTTTGCATGTCGGCGAGCGCCGCCTCGCGGCCGCCCTCGTCGACGAAGCCCAACCCCGCCAGCCCGCGCGGCGCCGCCACTACGATCGCCTCGCCGAACGGCGAAGCGTGGAAGCCGTAACTGAGCGTGAGATCGTCGCGTCGGTAGTCGCCCGGCGTCAGCCGCTCGTGGGTGACGAACAGATCGTGCAGCCGGCCCGGCCCGGACAGGCCGACCTCGTAAGCCGCGTCGAGCACGGTGGCGGAGTCGCGCAGCAGCTCGCGCGCGCGCTCGATGGTGATCGCCTGCAGGAAGGCTTTCGGCGTCAGCCCCGCCCAACGCTTGAACACGAATTGCAGATGCGAGGCGGAGAGGCCGACATGCTCGGCGATGGCCTCGACGGAGGGCTGCTCGCGCCAGTGCTTGGTCACGTATTCCAGCGCGCGGCGGACGGTCGCGTAATCGGCGGCGGGCGGGGTGGGGATGTCGAGCATGGTCCGTCCTCTTCTGGGACGAAATATGCGGCGCCGGCGGCCGGCGCGCCACCCGATAACGACGGCCGCGCTACCTTGCGTCGGCGATGGCGTCCCAGCCCCAGGCGAGCAGCGGCAGCGCCTCGCGGGCGAAGCCGACGAGATCGTCGACGAGCGCGGCTTGCGCGATCCGCGGCTCCGGCAAGGGCCGTGAGACGACGATGGACTTGTAACGCAGGCCGGTCAGGATCGCCTCGTCCGCGACGGCGTCGAAGCCGCGCGGATTGCGCTTCAACGCATACTCCTGCGACGGGGCGAGGCCGGCCTTGTCGAGCTTGCCCAGCGTCTGCTTCCAGGCCTTCGGCGCACGCGCCATCGCGGCGCGCAGGCGGGCGAGGGTCTCGGGCTCGGGGTCGTAGAAGCCGCACGCCGTGAAGCAGCCCTCGATGGCCACATGCACGTAGAACAGGCCGGGCTCGTTCTTGGCGCCGCCGATGCGCGTCATCACGGCGCCGACGTTGGTCTTGTAGGGGCTCTTGTCCTTGGCGAAGCGCACGTCGCGGTGGATGCGGAACAGCGACGATTTCCTATCGCCTTTCAGCGGGATGTTGGCCCTGGCGAAGGCGGCGGCGAGATCCTCGACCAGATCGCCCATCGGCGTCTTCAACTCGGATTCGTAAGTCGCGCGGTTGGCCTCGAACCATTCCTTGCTCTGGTGAAAGGCGAGGGCTTTCAGGAAGGGCAGGGCGTTGGGGCCGAAACCTGAGAAGGGCATCGCAACGACCTCATCCGCGCGCTGTCGGGGCATACAGTATCGACAGCCGGCAAGGGCGTGGCAAGCCGGCGGCAAGCGGGTTGAACTGCTGGCGATTAAGTGTAAGTAGCTCCGCCGTCAATGCAGGGACGAAAAATGAAACAGCCGCCGTTCTGACCGAGACTCAAGAAGAACGACGATGAACTTCGCGTTCTGCTGCTGGGGACATGCAACGCGGGCGCCATGCTGGCCGCCGCGCCGCTGGAGCATTTCGCCGCGGACCATCTGCTGTTTTCATCCTTGCGGAATTCAGAGATTCCGGACGCGCCGTTGGACAAGTACGACGCCGTCGTCGTCGGGCTGACGCTAAGACACATCCTTTACGAAGCGACCGGCAAGTCGCTTTGCGCCGCGGATATGGCCTTCACGCGGGTCAGCGACGAAGCGGCCGCGACCGAGCTGATTGAAGCCGGCGCCGCGGCGATGCGTCAACAGCTGGCGGCGCTGCACGAAAAGCTCAGCGGCAAGCCAACCTTTTTTCTTACATTCCTGCACCCCAGCTTCAATTATATCGGCAATTTGCTGGGACGCTACGATCGAACCTCGCCGGTGAATATCGTCTCGTCGTTGAACGCCGAGCTGCACAAAGCGGCCGCAGAGCTGACGAATTTCCACACGATCGAATTGAATGACATCATCAACTGGATCGGGCGCGCGCATTTGCAAGACGACATCGTCAACACGGCGTCGCACGCATCGCTGATCGGCGACAACAGCGAATTCGACCGGGAGCGTCTCGTCCCGCCGGAGAACCTGTTGGAGCGTTACGACGCGGAAAACCACTCCAGGGCGTTCGGGTGGGCGATCTGGCGCGTTCTACGGGAGAACCTGCAGATCCTCGCCCAGGCCGAACCGGTCAAGCTCATCATCGTCGATCTCGACGACACCTTGTGGCGCGGCGTCGCCGCCGACGACTCCATGCCGCAGTGGCAGCGCGTCGAAGGCTGGCCGCTCGGCTTTCTCGAAGCGCTGCTGTTCTTCCGCAAACGCGGCGGCATGCTGGCGATCTGCAGCAAGAACGACGAAACTGCGACGCTGGCGCGTCTCGCCGCGATCTTCCAGGGCGCCGTGTCGCCGGCGGATTTCGTCTCGATCAAGATCAACTGGAGCGCCAAGGGCGAAAACATCCAGTACATATTGCGCGAAGTAAACATTCTGCCGCGCAACGCCCTGTTCATCGACGACAATCCGCGCGAGCTCGATGAGGTCTCCAGCGCGATTGCGGAGCTCAGATGCTGTCGCGCCAGTCACTACGACTGGCGAAGCCTCATCCTCCGCTCGCCGGAGTTCCAGGCGCCCGCCATCACCCGGGAATCGCAAACTCGGACGGAGACGACGCGTGCTCTCGTCGAGCGCGAGCGGCAGGCCGAGACGATGCCCCGCGCGGATTGGCTGCGCTCGCTTGGCGTCAAGGTCGCGCTGGAATACGTGCTGACGCCGGACGGCGCCGCGTCGCGCCGCGCGTTCGAGCTCATCAACAAGACCAACCAGTTCAACACCACCGGGCGGCGCCGGACGGCGGAAGAGTTCTCCTCGTTCTTCGCCGGCGACGGCGTATGCGTTCTCGCCTCGCTCAGAGACAGAACGATCGACAACGGCATCATCGGGGCGGTCCTGGTGAGAGCTGGCGTCATCGAGCAGGCGGTTCTCTCGTGCCGCGTCTTCGGCCTGGGCGCCGAGATCGTCATGGGCGCGGCGGCGACCCGGCTGGCCATTTCCCAGGCCGGCCGCGCCATAGCCTCGTTGATCGACACCGGGCGGAACTTTACTTGCCACAAGTACTTTGAAACGCTTGGTTTTGTGGCCGTCGACGGGGGCTTCCAGGCGGAAAAGACGTGCGACAATCCCGGTTGGATCGAGGTCGAGGACGCCGCCGCGCCGGAGCCGCGATAGCCACGCGTCTTGTTCGCGCTCTTCAATCGACGCTGCACTTGCTTTCTCGCCCGCTTTCCCCTATATGCGCGTCAGTCAAATCTCATAGCTCTGGTGAAAATCGGGGCGGTTTTGAGAGTGGGCCCCGACCGGGACCCGCTCTTTTTTATTGGCCTTAACGCATGGAACCAAGACACATCGCGCCGTTCGAGAAGGCCCCCGAGGGCCTCGACGAGGCGCGACTCATCGTCGAAAACGGGCCGGCGCGGCGCATCGCCGCCATCGTCGACGAACCGCTGCGCAGCGTCGGATATCGCCTGGTGCGCGTGAAGCTGTCCAGCGCCGCCTCGCCAATCCTGCAAATCATGGCCGAGAAGCCGGACGGCGCGATGGACGTTGAGGATTGCGAGGCCGCCAGCATGGCGGTGTCGCCGCATCTCGATCTCGAAGACCCGATCACCGCGCCTTATCGGCTGGAAATGTCCTCGCCGGGAATCGACCGGCCGCTGGTGCGCGAATCGGACTTCCGCCGCGCCGTCGGCCACGAGGCGCGCATCGAGCTCGCCCACCCGCTCGAAGGCCGCAAGCGCTTCCGCGGCGAGATCGAGGCGGTCGTGGCCGTCGAGGGCCAGCTCGCCGTCGATCTGCGCCTGCCCGCCGACGACGGCGCGCAGGAGACCGTCGCGCGGCTCGCCATCGCCGACATGGCCGAGGCGCGGCTGGTGATGACCGAGGCGCTGATCCGCGACTCGCTCAAGCGCGAAAAGGCCGAGATCAAGGAAGCGAAGATCGAGGCTCGCAAGGCGCGGGCCGAACGTCTTGAACAACGCAAGAAGCAAGTGAAGCGCCAGGACGAATCGTCCGGCGCCTGAAGTTTTAGGAGACGTAAATGGCCGTCAGCGCCAACAGGCTGGAGCTGCTGCAGATCGTCGACGCGGTCGCGCGCGAGAAATCGATTGACCGGTCCATCGTGCTCGCCTCCATGGAGGACGCGATGCAGAAGGCCGCCCGCTCGCGTTACGGGCAGGAGACGGAAGTGCGCGCCGAGATCAACCCGAAGACCGGAGAGATCCGCTTCTCGCGCCTGCTGCTGGTCGTCGACGAGATCGACAACGACTCGACCCAGATCACCCTGACCGACGCGCAGAAGAAGAACCCTAGCGCGCGCATCGGCGACTGGATCGCCGAATCGCTGCCCCCGTTCGACTACGGCCGCATCCCCGCCCAGGCCTCCAAGCAGGTGCTGGTGCAGAAGATCCGCGAGGCCGAGCGCGACAAGCAGTACGAGCTGTTCAAGGATCGCATCGGCGACATCATCAACGGCCAGGTCAAGCGGGTCGAGTACGGTAATGTCGTCGTCGACCTCACCGGCGCCGGCGGCGAGGCGGTGGTGCGGCGCGATGAGCTGATCCCGCGCGAGATGTTCCGCCCCGGCGACCGAATCCGCGCCTTCGTCTACGACGTGCGCCGCGAGGCGAGGGGCCCGCAGATTTTCCTCTCCCGCACGCATCCCCAGTTCACCGCCAAACTGTTCAGCCAGGAAGTGCCGGAGATCTACGACGGCATCGTCGAGGTGAAGGCGGTCGCCCGCGATCCCGGCTCGCGCGCCAAGATCGCGGTGCTGTCGAACGATAGCTCGATCGATCCCGTCGGCGCCTGCGTCGGCATGAGGGGCTCGCGCGTACAGGCCGTCGTCAACGAACTGCAGGGCGAGAAGATCGACATCATCCCGTGGTCGCCGGACGCCGCCACCTTCATCGTCAACGCGCTGCAGCCGGCCGAGGTGATGAAGGTCGTGCTCGACGAGGACACGACCCGCATCGAGGTCGTCGTGCCCGACGACCAGCTTTCGCTCGCCATCGGCCGGCGCGGCCAGAACGTGCGGCTCGCCTCGCAGCTCACCGGCTGGGACATCGACATTCTCACCGAGGCCGAGGAATCCGAGCGCAGGCAGAAGGAATTCGCCGAGCGCACCAACGCCTTCATGGGCGCGCTCGACGTCGACGAGACGGTCGCGCAGCTGCTGGCTTCGGAAGGTTTCCGCTCCGTCGAGGAGATCGCCTATGTCGAGTTGCACGAACTCGCCACCATCGAGGGCTTCGACGAGGATACGGCGGGCGAGATCCAGGCCCGCGCCGTCGCCCATCTCGAGCGCATCGAGGCCGAGTTCGACGAGGCCCGCAAGGCGCTCGGCGTCGCCGACGAGCTGAAGGAGATCGAGGGTCTGACCACGCCGATGCTGGTCAAGCTTGGCCAGAACGAGGTCAAGACGGTTGAAGATCTCGCCGGCTGCGCCACCGACGATCTCGTCGGCTGGACCGAGAAGGACCAGAAGCACGTCGGCTTCCTGTCCGATTTCGACCTCTCGCGCGAGCAGGCCGAGGGCATCGTGATGGCGGCGCGCGTCAAGGCAGGCTGGGTCGAGGCGACGCCCGAGGCGCCGGGCGAAGATTCGGAAGAGGCGGCGGAGTAACCTTGCTGGCGAAGGTCGAGATCTTAGAGAGCGACGAGGAGCGCGGCTCCGAACGCACTTGCGTCGTCACCGGCGAGAAAGGCCCGCCGGAGGCGATGCTGCGCTTCGCGCTGTCGCCGGACGGCGTCGTCACGCCCGACATTCGCCGCAAGTTGCCGGGCCGCGGCGTGTGGACGCGGCTCGACAAGGCGACCGTCGCCCGTGCGGCCGCCAAGGGCGCCTTCGCCCGCGGCTTTCGCAAGCCGGTCCGGCCAAGCCCGGATCTGGCCGATGTGGTCGACGGGCTTCTCGCCGCCGACGCCTTGCAATTCCTCGCTCTCGTAAACAAATCAGGTCTCTGCGTCGCCGGCGCGGCGAAAGTGGAGTCGGCGGTGAGAGGCGGGCGGGTCGCAGCGGTGATCCATGCCAGCGACGCCAGGCCGGACGGGGTCGAAAAGCTCGACCGGCTCGCGCGTAGCTCCGGCCAAGCCAATGTGACGATAAATCTCTTCGAATCTTCACAATTGGATTTGGCGTTGGGCAGGTCAAATGTGATACATGCGGCGCTGCATGCGGGGCGGGCGAGCGCGGCCTTCCTCGCCAAATTCGCGCGCCTGACCGCTTACCGGTCGGGCCAGTCAGTCGGAACGCTCTCGACCGTGTCCGACTCGACCGGTTGAAGCGCATCGCCGAGACGAAACGATGTAAAGATTAGACAGGGCGTCGGAACAACGCATGACGGATACGAACAACAGCGGCGACAAGTCGCTTTCTGGCTCGAAGCCGACGCTGCATCTCAAGCGTCCGGTGGATGCAGGTACAGTTCGGCAGAGTTTCTCGCACGGCCGCAGCAAGGTCGTGGTGGTTGAGACGAAGCGACGCGTGGTCGGGCCGGGCGAGAAGCCCGCGCCCGCCGGCGGCGCGATCGCGCTTGCGCCCAAGCCCGCCGCTGCGCCTGCTCCCAAGCCCGCCGCTGCGCCGGCGCCCGCGCCGGCGCCTGCGCCGGTCCAGGCCAAACCGGCCGCTCCTGTGGCGACGGTGGCGCCCGCGCCCAAGCCCGCCGCAGCGCCGCCCGTGGCCCCGCGCGGACCGACGGTCGGCCAGCGTCCGGCCGCGCCGCGCACCGGCGTCGTGCTGCAGACGCTTTCGGAAGAGCAGCGCGAGGCCCGCGCCCGCGCGCTCAACGAGGCGCGCGCCAAGGAGGAGGAAGACCGCCGCCGCCAGGAGGCGGAGGCCGCGATCCGCCGCGAGCGCGAAGCGCGCGAAAAGGCCGAGCGTGACGCCGCCGAGGCGCGCAAGCGCGAGGAAGAACAGCGCCGGCTGCAGGAAGCCAATTTCAAGAAGCAGTCGGAAGAGGAGGCGCGTCGCCGTCTCGCCGGCGGCGAACCCGCGCCCGCTTCGGCGCAGCCACGCAAGGCCCCCGTTCCGCAGCAGGCCGCGCCTGCGCCGACGACGGCGGCGCCCGCGGCTCCCGTCGCCGCCGCTGCGCCCGCGCCGACGACGGCGGCGCCCGCGCCGCGCGCGCCGGTGAAGCAGCATACGCGCGTGCTGACCCCGGCCGCGCCGGTCAAGACCATGTTGCCGACGGCGCGTCCGTCGCGCAGCGGCCCGCCGCGCGAGCGCGGCCGCCTCACTGTCGCCACGGCCACGAGCGCCGAGGAGGAGCGCACGCGCTCGGTGGCGGCGTTCCGCCGCCGCACGCAGCGCCTCAAGGGCGGCGCCCAGAGCGACAACCGCGAGAAGATCAGCCGCGAGATCGTGCTGCCTGAGATGATCACCATCCAGGAGCTCGCCAACCGCATGTCCGAGCGCGCCGTCGACGTCATCAAGCTGCTGATGCGTCAGGGCAAGATGGTCACGCTGACCGACTCGCTGGACGCCGACACGGCGCAGCTCATCGCCGAGGACATGGGCCACACCGTCAAGCGCGTGGCCGAGTCCGACGTCGAGGAGGGCCTGTTCGAGAACCCCGAGGACGTCGGCGACGCCATGCCGCGTCCCCCCGTCGTCACCATCATGGGCCACGTCGACCACGGCAAGACCTCGCTGCTCGACGCGATCCGCAACGCCAATGTGGTGGAGGGCGAGGCCGGCGGCATCACCCAGCACATTGGCGCCTATCAGGTCATCTCGCCCGGCGGCGCGCCGATCACCTTCATCGACACGCCCGGCCACGCGGCCTTCACCGCGATGCGCGCGCGCGGCGCCAAGGTGACCGACATCGTCGTGCTGGTGGTGGCGGCGGACGACGGCGTCATGCCGCAGACCATCGAGGCGATCAAACACGCCAAGGCGGCCAACGCCCCGATCATCGTCGCGATCAACAAGATCGACAAGCACGAGGCCAATCCGCAGCACGTGATGCAGGAACTGCTGCAACACGACGTGCAGGTCGAGGAGTTCGGCGGCGACACGCTCGCCGTGCCGGTCTCGGCCAAGAACCGCACCAACCTCGACAAGCTGCTGGAGGCCATCGCGCTGCAGGCCGAACTGCTCGACCTCGCCGCCGATCCCACGGGCAACGCCGAGGGCACCGTCATCGAGGCGCGGCTCGACCGCGGCCGCGGTCCGGTGGCGACCGTGCTGGTGCAGCGCGGCACGCTGAAGGTCGGCTCCATCGTCGTCGCCGGCTCCGCCTGGGGCCGCGTGCGCGCGCTGCTCAACGACAAGGGCGAGAACGTCGCCGAGGCGCCGCCGTCGATGCCGGTCGAGGTGCTGGGCTTCCAGGGCGCGCCCGAGGCGGGCGACCGCGTCGCTGTGGTCGAGAGCGAAGCGCGTGCGCGCGAGATCACCGAGTACCGCGAGCGGCAGCGGCGCGAGAAGTTGGCGGCCAAGGGCGCCGGCGCCGCCCGCACTTCGCTCAGCGACATGCTGAGCAACCTGAAGACGGTCGGCCGCAAGGAAATCCCGATCATCCTCAAGGGCGACGTGCAGGGCTCGGTCGAGGCGATCACGACTGCGCTGGAGAAGATCGGCAACGAGGAAGTCGCGGCCCGCGTCATCCATGGCGGCGTCGGCGGCGTCACCGAATCGGACGTCACGCTGGCGGTCGCCTCGAAGGCGGTGATCATCGGCTTCAACGTGCGCGCTCACAAGGAGGCGCGCGACATGGCGGAGGTGCAGGGCGTCGAGATCCGCTACTACAACATCATCTACAACCTCGTGGATGATGTGAAGGCGGCGCTGTCGGGCATGCTGGCGCCGACATTGCGCGAGACGATGCTCGGCAATGCGCAGATCCAGGAGATCTTCAACATCTCCAAGGTCGGCAATGTCGCGGGCTGTCGCGTCACCGACGGCGTGGTGCAGCGCGGCGCGCATGTGCGGTTGATCCGCGACAACGTGGTGGTGCACGAAGGCAAGCTGTCGACGCTTAAGCGCTTCAAGGACGAGGTTCCGATCGTCCAGGCCGGCCAGGAATGCGGCATGGCGTTCGAGAACTATCAGGACATGCGCAAGGGCGACGTCATCGAGTGCTACAACGTCGAGGAGATCCGCCGCACGCTGTAAGGCGTGGGGTGGGGAGGGCTTGAGCGATGGGCGCGGTCACGCGCGCGGCGGAAGGTCTCGACCGCCGCGCCTTCACGGTCAGCGAAGTGTTGCGCATGCAGGAGGCGGGGATCTTCGCCGAGCATGAACGGTTCGAGCTGACCGAGGGCGAGATCGTAACGATGCAGGCGAAGGGGCCGCTGCGCGAGACGCTGAAGTCCGCGCTTGCCATCCAGATGGCGCGCGCATTGTCCGAACGCCTCTGGATGGGCTTCGAGGCGACGATCTATCTCAGCGACGACACCTTCGTCGAACCCGATATTGTCGTCTATCCGCGCGAATTCAGCGCTAAGGGGCCGAAGGGCGCCGATATCATGCCCGCTATCGAAGTGTCGGCGTCGAGCCTCGCCTACGACCGCGGCGCCAAGGCGCAACTCTACGCACAGCGCAAATTTCAGCAATACTGGGTCGTCGACGCTTTCAATCGCGCGACCTACCAGTTTACGGATCCGCACAGTCTCAATTGGCGCCGGCGGGTCGAGCGGGGGCCGGACGAAGTCCTGACCCACCCGGCGCTCTCCGGCTTTTCCATCCGCCTTTCCGACTACTGACCCGCGCCTCAAGCGGTTTTCCCCGAAAGCTTCCCATGCCCCGCACCGCCCCCAAGTCAGGCGCGCCGTCTCACCGTTTGGAGCGCGTCAGCGAACAGATCCGCCATGCGCTGAGCGAGATCCTCGCGCGCGGCGAGGTCAACGACCCCGTGCTCGACCGGTTGCTGGTCACCGTCGCGGGCGTACGCATGTCGCCGGACCTCAAGCTCGCCACCGTCGCGGTCCTGCCGCTTGGCGGGACGCAAACCGCCCAGACCCTTGCCGCCTTGCAGGCGCACAAGAAAGCGCTGCGCACCGCCGTGGCCCATCGCGTCAATCTCAAATACGCGCCCGACCTGCGCTTCGTCGTCGATGAGAGCTTCGACGTCCAGCAGCGCATGGACGAGCTGTTGCGCAGCCCGCGCGTCGCGCGCGATCTGAACGCCCCCGAAGACAACGCCCCCGAAGGCAACGCCCCCGAAAACGAGGAACAGAAGTGAACGACGAAACCCCGGCCGTCGCTCGCTCCCCGCGCGCACGCACGCCGCAGCGCCGCATCCAGCGCAACGAGGTCAATGGCTGGATCAATCTCGACAAGCCGGTCGGCGTCACCTCGACCCAGGCCGTCGGGCGGCTCAAATTCCTGTTCAACGCCAAGAAGGCGGGCCATGCCGGAACGCTTGACCCGCTCGCCTCGGGCGTGCTCCCGGTGGCGTTCGGCGAGGCGACGAAGACCGTGTCCGTCGTGCAGGACGGCATGAAGAACTACCGCTTCGCGGTCAGGTGGGGCGTCGAGACCGACACCGACGACGCCGAGGGCAAGGCGATCGCGCAGTCCGAACTGCGCCCGGAGCCTGACGCCATCGTGGCGCTGCTGCCGCGCTTCGTCGGCGTCATCATGCAGACGCCGCCGATGTATTCGGCGATCAAGATCGCCGGCGAGCGCGCCTACGATCTCGCCCGTGACGGCGCGCAGTTCGAGATCGCCGCGCGCGAGATCGTCGTGCAACGGCTGGAGCTGGTCGAGCACACGGCTGAGGAATCGATCTTCGAGGCCGAATGCGGCAAGGGCGCCTATGTGCGCTCGCTCGCCCGCGACATCGGCCGCGCGCTCGGCTGCTACGGCCACGTCTGCCTGCTGCGCCGCACCCGCGTCGGGCCGTTCTCGGTCGAGCGCGGCGTCACCTTCGAGCAGTTGGAGCAAAGCCCCGAGGCGCTCGCCGCGGCGCTACTCGGCGTCGAGGCGGGGCTGTCGGAGATGCAGCGCGTCGCGATAGATCGCAACGGCGCCGCGACGCTCCGGCGCGGCCAGCGGCTGATCGTGCGCGGGCAGACGGCGCCGGAAGAGGGTCCGGCTTACGCCGTGTGCTTCGGGTCGCCGGTCGCAGTCGGCGAGGTCGAGAACGGCGAGTTCGTCTCGACGCGGGTGTTCAACCTGGGCTGAGCGGCGGCGGGCGCGGCGCGAACACGAGTTTCTGGTAGACAAGGCCGATCCCGATCAGCGCCGCGCCGAGGCCGATGAACGACATGGCGCGGTACATGCCCTCCAGGCCGCTGAAATCGACCAGGAAGACCTTCGCCGTCGAGGCGAACACGAAAAACGCCGAGGCGAGCCGCACCTCGCGCGCCCCGCGCCTGACGCCGTAGACCAGCAGCGCGAGGCCGAGCCCCAGCCAGATCGCGGAATAGGCGTAGAGCTCGGAAGCGAGGAAGCCGGCGTCGAGGTCGAGTTTCGGCGACTGGAAAACCCGCCGCGTCTCCAGCGTGACGTAGGCGAAAATCCACAAAATCGCCGTCACGCGCATTTCGGCGCGCCGGGCGCGCCGCGCCAGCGCCGTCGCCAGGACCGCCGGAACGAGATAGCCGGCGAACAGCGCGTTGAACACCAGCCCGTCGCCGACGCTGCGCCCCGACCACAGCGGATTGGAGAGGCCCGCCAGGCCGACAGCGCCGACAACCGCCGCGACGACGAAAGCCAGGCGCGACCGGCCGCGCCAGCCGATGAGGTCCAGCGCCAGCGCCGCCAGCAGCGCAGCCGAGGCGTCGATGCCGAGTTCGACGATGGTGAAATCGTGGAAGACGTCGATGTGCGGGCCGTGCGTCAGGACCCGCGCCTCCAGCGCCACATAGCCGGCCGCGAGCAGCGCCGCGAGCCAGCCGGCGCCTTGCGTATACCAGCGCGGTCGCACGCCCCGCGCCGCGAGCGCCAGCGCCCCGGCAAGCGCCGCCGGCAGCAGATAAGCGATGAGGAGCGCGTTGACGACGCGACCGCCCTCGACCGCCTCGTTGGCGAGAAAAGGGTTGTGGACAACGAATAGACCGAAACCGACGACGAGCGCGCCCAGAACGCCCGCCGCCAGCGACGCCCAGCGAAACACCGGATTGGCGCGCGCGGCGTCGAGCCGCGTCAGCACGAGGCCGAAGCCGAAGGCCGAGACCGCTTGCAGCCCGAGTTCGACCAGACCCGCGTCGCGCGCGTAAGGGTCGCCGCCGTTGGTGTAGTGGCGAACTTCGAAGAAGACGAGGAACGCGGCGAACAGCACCGCGAGCGCGTCGGCGATGCGAACGGCCGTATCTTCGCCGCGCCGGCGCATCAACCGCGCCGCGAGGCCGAAAGCGAGCGCCGGGACGCCGTAGCCGACCAGCAGCCAGTTGAACACCGGCGTCGGCGCCAGCGCCGCGCCGACCACCCGCGGCTCCCAGGCGAGCCGGGCGCCGACGAGCACGCCGATCCCCGCCACCGCCCAGCGCAGCGCGGGAATCTCGAGCCGGATGGCGACGAACGCTGTCCCCAGCGCTGACAGCGCCAGCGCCACCGTCAGCAGGGCGCCGTCGAGCGCGAACACGAGGCCGCAGGCCAGCGCGCCGATGGCGGCGGACGCCAACGCGCCGAGCCCGAGCCGGAAGCCCGGCCCGCCATGATACAGCCGGCGCTGGAACAGCCGCGCGGCGCCGACGAACAGCGCCGCCAGCAGCGCCGCGACCGTCGCCATCTCCGCCGACGCCCGCCCTTCCGAAAGCCTCACGTCGGCGATCATCAGCGCCCCGAGCGGCGTCAGCGTCGCGGCTCCCGCGAGCAGCGCGGCCGGCAGCAACGCGAGACGGCGGGCGGCGAGCACGCGCGCCAGCGCCAGCGCGGCGAGGCCGAGCCCGACGATGAGCGCATAGGTGACGAAGGCGCGCGGATCCGCCGGCGCCGGCCACCGCCATTGCGCCAGCGTGTCGATGAGACCGGGCCGTGGCGCCGCAACCGCCGCCGGCCATATGCAGAGCGCGCCGAGCGCAGCCAGCCCGGCGAGCGCCGCAGCCGACGCCGTGGGCGTCGAGAGCGAGCCGGCGACGGCGAGAACGCCGACCAGCAGCGCGGCGGCGGCGAGCCAGACCGCGTCCGCGCCGGCGAAGGCGGGCGCGGCGTTGAGCAGCACGAGGCCTACCGCCGCATGCAGCGCCAGCGCGCCGAGCGCGAACGGGTCCTGCGCGCCCTGGTCCTCCGGCGCGTCGCGATGCGGCGCGACGGCGAGGAACCCGGCGGCGAGCGCGGCGTGCAGCGCGAGGCAGGCGAGCGCGGCGTGGTAGATGTCCGTCGAAGACGCTTTGAGCGCCATGTCGAAGATGAGCCAGGTCCAGGCGAGGCCGCCCGCCGCCGCCGCCAGCGCCAGCCACAGCCAGCGGCGCAGTCGCGCCATCACCTGATTGGCTGCGCCGACCACGCCGAGGTAAAGCACGGCCGGCCAGGGTGAGGGATGCTCGGAGGAGATCAGCAGCGGCGTCGCCAGCGCGCCGAGCAGGCCAAGCCCCGCCAGCGCCGGCCCGTGCAGCGAGGCCAGCAGCAGCGCGGCGAAGCTGACGACGCCGAGCACGACAAAGGCGAACGTCGCGTCGAGGAAGCCGTACAGCGCATGCGCCGCATAGACGCTGGCGAACGCCCCGACGACGCCGGCGCCGGTCAGCGCTGCCGGCGCATTCGCGCGCGCGGCTGCGCTGCCCTCCAACAGCGCGCCCTGGCCGCGGCGCAGTATCTCGCCCACGACGAGCAGCAGCCCGGAGAAGCCGAGTCCGAGGCTGATCCGCGCCGACGGCCCGAACAGCCCGTTCTCGATCGACCAGCGCACCATCAGCGCCGCGCCCAAGGCGAGCGCGACGCCGCCGACCCAGACCGTCCAGCGCGCGCCGAGCGTTTCCTCCAGCGAGCGATCGGGGGCAGGGCGCGGAGCCGTCGCCGCCGCGGCTGGCTCGGGAGCGTCCGCCTTGGGTGGCGCCGTCTCCGACGCGGGCGCCACGGGCGCCGGCTCGGCCGCAGCGACCGGCCGCTCGGGTTCGGCGGCGGCTTCAGTCGGCGGCGCGGGCGCAGCGGCGCGTTCGAGAACGGCGATTCGCTGCGTCGCGAGGCCGAATTGCAGCTCCAGCTCGCGCAGCCGCCGTCGCGCGCCGATCGCAAGGAAGAAGCCGATGTGTCCCAGCAGCGCCAGCGCGACCAGCGGGGCGCCAATCAGCAGGATAAAGAAAGCCTCCATGCCGCATTGTGACGCGGCGGCGGCGCTTCGGCAAATTTACAAACGCGCCCTACCAAATAGCAGCCGGCGGGCGCCTCATTTCCACGCCGCCAGCGCCTGGGCGACGACCTTCTCGCCGTCGCCCCCCTTCTCGAAGGTCAGCTTGGCGATGCGGTCGTCGTCGAGCTGCATCGGGAAATCGAACCAGGTGCGCTCGGCGATCTCCTGCACGTTGCGCGCGATGTCGGAATCGCCGCGGTTGAGCCCGACGAGGAAGTAATTGTCGCTGATCTTCACCCTTACGCCGGTCAGCGCGTCGGCCGCGGGCGGATCGTCGCGGCGCATCAGCGGCAGCGCGATGTCCTTGATGCCCTTGATCGGCGAGCCGGCGTCGAAGGTCACGCGCAGGTCGATGGTGTGGGAGGCGGGCAGGCTGGCGTCGAAGTTCTTTCGCAGGATCATCGAGGCGTGCATCTTCAGGTCGGGAATGTCGATCTCCGACTTGACGCCGACCGCCGCCGGCTGTCCCGGCGGCGCCGGCACGATGGTCCAAACCGCTGTGCCGACGGCGATCTGCGGCTTGGCGGCGTCGGCGACCGTCGCGACGAGCATGGCGGCGCGGCTGGCGATCGGGATCGACGAATTGCTCGCAATCGATGGCGACGCGACGCTCGGCGTCGGGCTCGGAGCCACCGTCGGGATCGGGGCCGCCGTCGGGGCCGGCGAAGCGTCCGGAGTGGGCGAATCGGAAGGCTGCGGGCTAGCGGGTGCGCTCGGTTCGGCCGATGCAGCGGCGTCGGGCGTTTCCGGCGCGGCCTGGCCGACCCGGCGCGCGGTCTTCTCCTGGCCCGCCGGCGCAGCGGCGACCGGCGCATCCACCGGCGGGGGCGCGCTCAGGTCCTGCAGGGCCGGCCGCATCAGCAGCGCCAGCACGGCGACGGAGCCGGCGAAGCCCAGCGCCACGGCGCCGCCGACCCACAGCCAGGTCGGGGTCTTGCGCCGCGTGAGGTCGTTGAGCATCGGGCGCGCCGGCTCGCGCGCCTCGCGCTCGGCGACGCCGAGCGACGGCGCCGGGGCGTCCTCGTCGTAGAGGTCGCGCGCCACGGGGCCGAGACTGGGTTGCGGCGCTTCTTCCGCCGGCGCAGCGGGTTCGGCGCCGCCGAGCAGCGGCCCCTTGAAAGGCATTGCGTTCGGCAGCCCGCCGGCGGGCGTCGTCGCGCGCGCCGCCGCTGGCGGAGCCGGAGCAGGGCGGGGCGCCGGCGGCTTGAGCGCCGCGCCGGGCGCTGCGGGCCGGATCGGCGTGCGCAGCACAGGCGCCTCTGGGCCGCGCGGCGGTGGCGGCGGCGGCGGCGGTGGCGGCGCGGCGGGCGGCGGCGATTCGTCGTACTCGGCCGCCGCGCCGAGCGGCAGCGTATGCACGTCGGCCATCGCCGGCTCGAACTCCGCCTCCAGCCGGGCGACCGCCTCGTCGAGCGCGCGCTCCTCGCGCGCGATGTCGCTTTCGGGCAGCTGCGGCTTGAGCGAGCGAAGCTGATTGGTCAGCGCCTTGCGCGCGCGGTCGTAGATCGCGCGCCGCGTCGAGGGCGGGCTCGTCTTCGGTAGGTTCGCGACCGCGCGGGCCAGCAACGAGTAGTAATCGGCCATACAACCTTCCGCGTGGGCGCGGCGCTACGGAAACGGTTAATCCTGGAAAGGATCGTGCACCAGAATCGTGTCGTCGCGCTCGGGGCTCGTCGATAGTAGCGCAACAGGCGCCCCGATCAATTCCTCTATTCGCCTTACGTACTTGATCGCCTGGGCCGGCAGCACGCCCCAGGAGCGCGCGCCGCCTGTCCGGTCGCGCCAACCCGGCATGGTCTCGTAAACTGGCGTGAGCCGGGCCTGCGCGGCCGGATTGGCCGGCATGTAGTCGATTCGCTCGCCGCCGAGCATGTAGTGGGTGCAGATGCGGATCTCGTCGAAGCCGTCGAGCACGTCGAGCTTGGTCAGCGCGACGCCGTCGATGCCGGAGATCTTCACCGTCTGGCGCGTCAGCGCCGCGTCGAACCAGCCGCAGCGGCGCGGGCGGCCGGTGTTGGTGCCGAATTCGTTGCCGATTTTGCCGATGCGCGCGCCGGTCTCGTCATGCAGCTCGGTCGGAAACGGCCCGCCGCCGACCCGCGTCGTATAGGCTTTGGCGATGCCGAGCACATAGCCGATCGCGCGCGGCCCGAGACCCGAACCCGTCGCCGCATTGGCGGCGACCGTGTTCGACGAGGTCACGTAAGGATAGGTGCCGTGATCGACGTCGAGCAGCGCCCCCTGCGCGCCCTCGAACAGGATGCGTTTTCCCGCCCGGCGCTCGCGGTCGAGCAGATCGAAGGTCGGCGCCATATAAGGCAGCGCCTTGGGCGCGATCTCGAGCAACTCCGCCCGCAGCGCCGCGGCGTCCGGCGGCGTCAGCCCCATGCCGCGCCACAGCGGCGTGTGATGGGCGAGCAGCCGCGCGATCTTTTCGTCGAGCGAATCGGGATCGGCGAGATCCATCAGCCGGATCGCGCGCCGGCCGACTTTGTCCTCATAGGCCGGGCCGATGCCGCGCTTGGTCGTGCCGATGCCGTGCGAGCCCTCGCGATGGGCGTCAAGCTCGCGGTAGAAGGAGAGAATCAGCGGAACGTTCTCGGCGATCTTGAGGTTGTCGGGGCTGACCTCGACGCCCTGGGCGCGCACGTCCTCGATCTCCTTGGCGAGATGGTAGGGGTCGAGCACGACGCCGTTGCCGATCACCGACAGCTTGCCCGGCCGCACGATGCCGGAAGGGAGCAGCGCGAGCTTGAACACCTTGCCGTTGATGACGAGCGTATGGCCGGCGTTGTGGCCGCCCTGGAAACGCACGATAACGTCAGCGGAAACGCTGAGCCAATCGACGATCTTGCCTTTGCCCTCGTCGCCCCATTGGGCGCCGACCACCACGACGTTCGCCATTATTGTTTACATCCCAAGGGCAAGCCCTGTCGCCCGCGCGCGGCCGCCGGTTAAGTAAGGCCCGCCTACGCGAAATGACGCCGCGAGTAAAGCTTCGGGAACCGGCGCCGACATGGAGGCGTTGTAATCTCCACGGCCCTTGGCGGAATTCGCGGAGAGCCCATATGATCCGGCGCGGGGCCCGTTGCGGCCCCACAATGGGAGATCCTCATGACCCCCGAAGAACGGCAGATGCTTTCTGGCCTGTTCGACCGCATTCGCGGCGCCTCCACCGGTCCAAAGGATCGGGAGGCCGAATCCTTCATCGAAGACGCCATGCGCAACACGCCCTCCGCAGGCTACGTGCTGGCGCAAACCGTGCTGGTGCAGCAGCAGGCGGTCGAGGCCGCCGCCAAGCGCATCGAGCAGCTTGAAGCGCAGGTCAAATCCGGCGGCGAACCGCAACAGGAAGGCAGCTTCCTGGGCAACCTCGGCCGCAGCCTCTTCGGCGGCGGCGCGCAGCCGCCGCAGCAGCCCCCGCGTGCGGGTTACGACGCGCGCGCCTATGAGCGTCCGCCCGAGCCGCCGCCGGGCTACGGCCAGCGTCCGGGCTATGCTCCGCCGCCGCCGCAGGGCGGCGCTTGGGGCGGCGGCGCGCCGCAGGCCGGCCCGTGGGGCGCGGCGGCTCAGCCGCAGGGGCAGGGCGGCGGCTTCCTGCACGGCGCCGTGCAGACGGCGGCAGGCGTCGCCGGCGGCGTGCTGCTCGGCAACGCGATCGGCGGTCTGTTCGGCGGCAGCCACGGCGGCGGAATGTTCGGCGCCGGCGGCTTTGGCGGCGGCGGCCTCGGCAGCGGCATCGCCCCTGTAAACGAGACCGTCAACAACTATTACGAGTCCGATCCCGCCGGCCAGCATGCTGAGGACGTGCTGCAGGACCAGGACCAGGACCAGGACGACGCCCAGGACGCCGCGGACGACGGCGGCGGCGGTGGCGGCGACGACTGGACCTGACGGCGCGCGCAGGGCGGCCGTTCGGCTTGACGGCGCGGCCGCCTGTCTCCATCGGGGGCCGCGATGTCCGACGCCCTCGCCGCCGCGCTGAAGCTCAAGGCCGCCGCGCTCGGCTTCGACCTCTGCCGCATCGCCTCGCCTCAGTCGATCCCCGACGCCGGCGAGCGCCTCGGCGACTGGCTTGCCGCGCAGCGCCACGGCGACATGGCGTGGATGGAGACGACGCGCGAGCGACGCGCCGGCCCGCGCGCGCTCTGGCCGCAGGTCCGCGCTTGCATCATGCTCGGGGTCAACTACGCGCCCGACGTCGATCCGCTGGCGGCGACGAGGCGCCGCGATGTCGGCGCGATCTCGGTTTACGCGCGTAATCGCGACTATCACGACGTCATCAAGGGCCGGCTCAAACAACTCGGGTCCTGGTTGGTCGCGCGCGCTGGCGGCGACGTCAAAGCGTTCGTCGACACCGCGCCGGTGATGGAGAAGCCGCTCGCGGCGGCCGCGGGCCTCGGCTGGCAGGGCAAGCACACCAATCTGGTCAGCCGCGAGTTCGGCTCCTGGTTGTTCCTCGGCGCGCTGTTCGCCACGGCCGAGCTTGCGTTCGACACTGCGGAGGCCGACCGTTGCGGCTCCTGCCGCGCCTGCCTCGACGCCTGCCCGACGCAGGCGTTTCCTTCCCCCTATCAACTCGATGCGCGCCGCTGCGTCTCCTATCTCACCATCGAGCACAAGGGGCCGATTCCCGAGGCGATGCGCGAGGCCATCGGCAACCGCATCTACGGCTGCGACGATTGCCTCGCCGTCTGTCCCTGGAACAAGTTTGCGCAAGGCGCGCGCGAAGCCAAACTCGTCGCCCCCGATTGGCGCGACCCGCCGCTCGCAGACCTCGCCGAACTCGACGACGCCGGCTTCCGCGCACGCTTTTCGGGTTCGCCGGTCAAGCGCATCGGGCGCGACCGCTTCCTGCGCAACGTGATGATCGCGGTCGGCAATTCCGGCGACGCGGCGCTCGCGCCGGCGGCCCGCGCGCGCCTCGACGACGAATCGGAGTTGGTGCGCGAGGCGGCGCAGTGGGCGCTGCGTCGTCTGGATCAGGCATAAAAAAACCGCGAAAGCGGGGCTTTCGCGGTAGGCTGACGTAAGGATCGGATCAGCGCGCTGTTTTCCGCGGCGATCTACGAACGCCTGACGCTAATGACGCGTGTCGTCTATCGGGGGGTGTTTGAGCCGCTCGATCTCGTCCTTGAGCGACAGCTTCTTGCGCTTCAGTTCGTGGAGTTTGAGTTCGTCCGTGGAAGGGTGGGTTTCTTCGGCCATTATAGCCTGTTCGATCGCCTGGTGACGACGCACGAGTTCTGACAAGTGCGATTCGATCGACATTTCGCCAACTCCTAAGTGGCTCTTTGAACGACGAAAGTGTGACACATCGGCGGGACGATGCAAGCCGGGAAATGTCACTTCGGTGTAATATTTCACAGCCTGGGGTTCACAAATTATGGCCGCGTTGATAACCCTTCGCGCCCCTTGCGCCGGGGCGCGGACTGTACTCAAAGTCGCCCCGCGGCGGGGCAGGGTCGGACGAGCGCGACATGGCGCAGGACAGCAATTTGAGCGACGTGGAGAAGCAGGCGATCCGCGAACAGATCGAGCGCCTGCGCGAGGAGCACCGCGATCTCGACTCGGCCATCGAGGCGCTGACGCTCTCCGGTCCCGCCGACCGTCTTCAGTTGCAGCGGCTAAAGAAGCGCAAGCTCGCGCTGCGCGATCGGATGTCGCAGCTCGAGGACGAGTTGACGCCCGATATCATAGCCTGAGCGCGATTTCGGCCGCCTCCCCCGGCGTCTGCGCGAGCGCGTCGGCGCCGGATTCGATCAATTCGGCGCGCGACCCATAGCCCCACAACGCGCCGACCGCCGCAACGCCGACGGTCCTGGCGCCGATCATGTCGAACTCGCGGTCGCCGATCATCGTCGCCTCCTCGCGCGCGAATCCGTGCGCGGCGAGCGTGTCCGAGATCAGCTCCCGTTTGATCGCCCGCGAGCCGTCGGCGCGCGCCCCGTTGACGGATTCGAAGCGCGAGGCGAGGCCGAAATGCTCGACGATGGCGCGCGCGTCTTTCTCGTTCTTCGAGGTGGCGACAAATAGCCGCGCGCCGCGCGCGGCGAGCCGGTCGAGCGCCTCGACGACGCCGTCGTAGACCCGGTTCTCGAACGCGCCGATCGGGCTGTAACGTTCGAGATAGAAGCCCATCAGCCGCTCCTTCTCGGCCTCGCCGGCAAAGCCCGCGAAACTGCCGCGCAGCGGCGGCCCGACAATGAAGCGCAACGCGTCGTCGCTCTCGGGCAGCGCCACCTCGGGTCCCCCCGCCTCGGCGAGCCGGGCGAAGGCGTAACGGAAACAGCGCAGGATGCCGAGACTGGAATCGGTCAGCGTGCCGTCGAGGTCAAACAGGACGGCGCGCCTCATCGCGTCAGCACATAGATGTCGACCTGTCCGTTCGGGTCGTCGGAGGTTTTCGGCTCGTTGAGATATTCTTCGACGAAAACATCCTGCGCGTCGACGCCCTTCTCGTCGAGATAGGCGGTGATCGCGTCGTAGGTGGAATCGATGTCGTCGTACTCGCCGCGGTGCTCGAACTTCATCGCCTTGCCGACCGGCGTCTGGCCGCTCTTGATCGGATCGGGCAGCGCCAGCTTCGGGTCGGGCGCGCTCTCCAGCGGCGCCATGGCGCGATAGGTGAAGCCGTCGTCGTCGGCGGAAAGGAACACTGCGAGCGCTGGGCCCTGCGGCTTCAGCCCGGCCTTGGCCGCCGCGTCGCGGATTTTCGCCAGATTGCCCATGATCGCGCCATAGACTTCCTCGCGGCTCGCCTTGCCCTCGATGTAGAGCGCCGGGCGGCTCGTCAGCTCCACCACCGCGCCGACCGCGCCGCTGTCGCTAGGGGAGGGCGACGGGGTCGGAGCGACGACGGGAGACGGCGTCGGCGTCGCGACGGGCGTTGCGGGCGGCGAGGCGCTCGGGCTCGGCGACGGCTCCGCGGCGAAGCTCGCAGAGGCCGCAAGCAGCATGAAGGCGAGGACTCGCGCAATCGTTCCCGCCATGACCGAATCCGCTCCCCTCGCGCGCCCTGCGCCGCGCTCAACTAAGCGGGAGCGCGGCCGGCGCGCAAGTTTCCATTTGCCTCAGTTGCGAAAGCCGGGATCGATCCGGTCGAGTTTGCGCAACAGCGCCGGCCAGACCAATTGCTCCGCGACCGTCGACAGCCCGCCCGATTGCGCCAGCGCCGCGTTCTTCTCGATCACCTCGGGCGCGGTCGGATAATCGGCCGCCGCGTCGCCGAGCATCCGCGTGCGCACCTGCATCGTGCAGGCGCGCTCGAGGAAATACATCCGCAGATAGGCCTCGGCGCAGGTTCGCCCGACCGTCAGCGTGCCGTGATTGTGCAGCAGCATGATGTTTTTGCCGCCGAGGTCGCGCTGCAACCGCGGCCGCTCGGCCAGATCGAGCGCCACGCCCTCGTAGTCGTGATACGCGAGATCGGGCATGACGAGCTGGGCGGTCTGGTTGAGCGGCTTGAGGCCCTCGCGCGAGGTAGAGACCGCCGTGCCGTCCGGCGTATGCAGATGCATGACGCAGCCGGCGTCGTCGCGAACTTCGTGCACGGCGGAATGAATGGTGAAGCCGGCGGGATTGACGGGATACGGCGAGGCGCCGACCTTCTGGCCGTTGAGATCGATCTTCACCAGGCTGGACGCCGTGATCTCCTCGAACATCAGCCCATAGGGGTTGATCAGGAAATGATGCTCGGGCCCGGGAATGCGGGCGGAGATGTGGGTGAAGACGAGATCGTCCCAACCGTTGAGCGCGACCAGGCGATAGCAGGCGGCGAGATTGACGCGGATCTGTGCCTCGGTGGCGGAAGGGGCGTGAGCGTTCATGGACGTTCTCCCGGTTGTTCGTTGCCAGCGAAGATGCGTTCTAGCGCAGACCGATGCAAGCCGTGTGGCCGGCGATGCGCTCTGCCGCAGCGCGTCGCGGTTGCAGCGCGCAAAATATGTTGACGGCAATTTTCGGTTCTGGATCAATGCGCTCCAAGGCTTCGCCGCGGCGTTTCGGCATTCCCGGCCGCATCGTTCCGTAAGAGAGGCGTAGCGTGCATTGCGAGGGAGATGTCGCTTCTATGGCTAATTTCGGAAAATTCGGCAATCTCAGCCGGAACGGCTGGAACGAGTCGACCCAGACCCAGACCATCACCGTCGGCCAGAGCGCCCATATCGGGCTTTGGGGCGGCGACGGCGACGGCAACGACCTCGAGGTGAAAGCCGCTGACAAGACCATCTGCGTCACCCACGAGGAGCCGCTGCCGAGCCAGCCGCACTGGCGCCATTTTCTCGTCACCGGCCTGCGCGTCGGGACGACGCAGATCAATGCCTTCGTCGCCGGCACGAACGGGGCCTATTCCTCGCCGGTCACCGTCAAGGTCGTCGGCCAGGCGTCCAAGCGCCTGGTGTTCTTTCCCGGCGAACGCGTCGTCGGCAGAGCCCTGGTCGGGACCATCTACGTCGTCGGCGACAAGGGCGAACATGTCGCCGCCGCGGGCGGTCTGCCGGGCCATACGACGAACGACAGGGGCGGCCACACTTTCGAGCCGACGCCGGCGGGACATTACATCCTGGGTCCGCAGCAGCACGTCACCACCCGAAGCTGGGCCAATTCCGTCATTCCCTGGGGGGCGGCGCTGCGTCTGGAGGGCGGCGAGGCGCAGTGGAAGGATTCGCGCGGCCATTGGCGCGTCGCCACCGGGCCGAAGGGCGAGGTGACGCAGGCGCGCTGGGAATTCGAGCAGCGCAGCAAGCCTCCCAGACAAAGCTTCTCCGCCATCGTCGAGGAAATCCGCGACAATTTTCTCAGCTCCGACAGAGGCTCGCTGCTGAGCACGACCTACAAGCTCAACGATTTCGGCGTTTGGGGCTGGAACTTGCGCCTCAACGGCCACGCCACCGGCTTCTACATCCACACCACGCCGCAAAACGAGCAGCAGACCGAGGACGGCGATACCGTTGTGCTTCTCAACTCGCACGGCTGCATCCACATCGCGCCCTCAGATCGCGAGTTTCTCATGGGCGAGGGGATGCTGAAGGCGGGCGTGCCTTTCGAGGTCCGGCGCTACGACGAGAAAGGCCCGCCATGAGGACGCCGGCGGCTCTGGCCGCTTGGCTGCTGCTCTGCGGCGCCGCGGCGCGGGCGGACTGTCTGCAAGCCGAACGGTCGGCGGCGTCCCATGCGGCGGGCGCCGCCGCGGCAATGGATCAGGCCGGCGCGCTGCACGCCGCCGGCGAAGCGGCGCTGAAGGCGCTGGCGAACTGCCCGGATTCGGCGCGCCTGTGGTATCTGGCGGCGCGCGCCGCCGAGATCCTCGACGAGCAGTACGGCAAGCCGGCGTTTCCCCCGGAGACCGCCGCCGACCTTGCCGCCAAGGCCGCCGCCCATGCGCCGCAATCGGCGCCGGTCGCCGTCGTGGCCGCGCGCGCAACCGGCAGGCCCGACGACGCCCGCCACGCCTATCAATTGGACGCCAGCTATCCGCCGGCGCGGCGGGTCTACGCGCTCGCCCTCGCCGAAGCGGGCGAGGCCGACAAGGCGCTCGGCCTGGTGACCGGCGCTGACCGCGCCGATCGCCTCGCCCGCGCCCGCATTCTCCTCGCCGCGCGCCGTTTCGCTGAGGCGGCGGCGGCGGCGCGAGCGGCCGAGGCGACGCCGCCCGCCGGCGATGGCGAGCCGACGCTCGAATCGCTGTTTCGTTGCGATGTCGCCGAGACGTTGGGCCTTGCGCTGCTCGGCCAAGGCCGCCGGCGCGAGGCGCAGGAGCCGTTGAGCGTCGCCGCCGCGCTCGGCTCGCGCAAGGCCGCGGCCGCGCTGTCCGGCGCCAGGCCCTGACGCCGCTACTTCTTCGGGAACTGCAGCCCCATCGCCCGATATCGCTCGGGATCGTCGAGCCAGTTCTCGCGCACCTTGACGAACAGGAACAGGTGCACTTTCGACTCGTTGGCTTCCGCAATCTCCTTGCGCGCCGCCGTGCCGATCGATTTCAGCGTGCGCCCGCCCTCGCCGATGACGATCTTCTTGTGCGACTCGCGCGTGACGTAGATCGTCTGCTCGATGCGCGCCGAGCCGTCCGGGTTGTCCTTCCAGGATTCGGTCTCGACGGTGATCTGATACGGCAACTCGTCGTGCAGCCGCTCGAATATCTTCTCGCGCGTGATCTCGGCGGCGAGCGAGCGCATCGGCGCGTCCGCGATCTGGTCCTCCGGATAGAGCCACGGCCCCCCCGGCATCAACTTGGCGAGGTCGCGCTTCAACCGGTCGAGGCCGCTGCCTGTCTCGGCCGAAATCATGAACGTCTCGTCGAAGGGCAGGCGACCGTTGAGCCGCGCGGACAGCTCCAGCAGCGTCGGCGCCTCGACGAGATCGATCTTGTTGAGGATGAGGACCTTGCGTTGCTTCCTCTGCGACAATCCCTCGAGGATGCGCTGCACGTCGTCGGTGATCTCGCCCGCCGCAATCTCGGCGCGCGCATCGACGATCAGCGCCAGCGCGTCGGCGTCGGTCGCTGCGCCCCAGGCGGCGTCGGACATCGCACGATCGAGCCGGCGCTTGGGGACAAACAGCCCCGGCGTATCGACGAACACGATCTGCGTCTCGCCCTCGACGACGACGCCGCGCACCGGCCCGCGCGTGGTTTGCGCCTTGCGCGACACAATCGACACCTTGGCGCCGACCAGTTTGTTGATCAGCGTCGACTTGCCCGCATTGGGCGCGCCGATCAGCGCGACAAAGCCACAAGCGGTCATGGGTTGGCCCAGCGTTCGAGAAAGGCTTGCGCCGCGGCCTGCTCGGCGGCGCGCTTGGAGCTGGCTTCGCCGCGCTCGGGCTCGAAGCCGCTAAGCTCCACCTGCATGACGAAACGCGGCAGATGCGCGGGGCCGGAGCGCTCGACTTCGCTGTAGAGCGGCGTCGCCAAGCCGCGCGCCTGCGCCCATTCCTGCACCGCGGTCTTGGCGTCCTGGATCGGCGCGGCGTCGGCGCGCATGCGCGCGTCCCAATGCCGGCGCACCAGCCCCCGCGCCGCCTCGAACCCGCCGTCGATAAATACGGCGCCGATCAGCGACTCGCAGACGTCGCCGAGGATGGCGGCCTTGCGCCGCCCGCCGCCGCGCGCCTCGCCCTGGCCCATCACGACATGCGGCCCGACGTCCCAGGCTTCCGCGACTTCCGCGCAGGCCTCGCGCCTGACCAGGCGCGCCAGCCGCACCGACAGATCGCCCTCTGGCGCGTCCGGGTAAGCTTCGTATAGCATTTCCGAGACAACGAGCCCGAGCACGCGGTCGCCCAGGAACTCCAGCCGCTGATAGGACGCCCCGCGCGCCGTGGGCGCCGAGACATGGGTTAGCGCCCGTTCGGCGAGCGCGGGATCGGCGAAGCTGTGGCCGATCCGCGCCTCCAGTTCGTAGAGATCAGGCCTGCCGCGCTTCATGGCGCGGTCAGTGGACCCGCATCAACAGGCGGTTCCAGCGGATCGTCCACGGCCAGCGCCAGAACTCCCAGGCCGCCGCGCCGTCGCCAACCGAGAAGAAGATGATCTCCGCGCGGCCGACGAGGTTTTCCGCCGGCACGTAGCCAACCGGGCCCGAAGGAAAGCGCGAATCCTCGGAATTGTCGCGGTTGTCGCCCATCATGAAGAAATGGTCGGGCGGCACGGTGAACACGTCGGTGTTGGAGGCGCCGCCGTCGTCGCCGGCGAGCTGGATGATCTCGTGCCTGACGCCGCCGGACTTGTCCTGGCTATCGGGCAGCGTCTCCCAATAGGCGGTGACCTCGGTCGGCTTGCGGAAGCCGTCCTCCATCAGATAGGGCGGCGCCGGCTCGCGCGGCGCGACGACGCCGTTGATGTAGAGCCGGCCCTTGATCATCTGGATCTTGTCGCCGGGCAGGCCGACGACGCGCTTGATGAAATCCTGCGCCGGCTCGCCCGGCGGCCGGAACACGACGATGTCGCCGCGCTTGGGCGGCGAATAGAACAGCCGGCCGGGCATCGCGTTGGGCGCGAGGTCGAGGAAGTTCGGCAGCGAATAATGCGAGTAGCCGTACGAATACTTCGAGACGAACAGATAGTCGCCGATCAGCAGCGTCGGGATCAGCGAGCCCGAGGGGATATTGAACGGCTGGAACAGCACGGTGCGCACGACCAGCGCGATCAGCAGCGCCTGGACGATGACCTTGATGGTTTCCCACCAGCCTTCTTCCTGCGTGGCGGAGACGGAATCGGCGGGAGACTTCATCAGTTTCGGTTCGCTCATGGGACTGGCGCGCTCCTTAAGCTTGCGTTGGGGCGGCGCCCGCCGCCCCTATATAGATACGCTTCCGTCCCGCCAAGGCCGGATCAGGGCGTAAGGACTATGGAGCCGGTGGTGCGCCGGCCTTCGAGATCGCGGTGCACGCGCGCGGCCTCCGCGAGCGGCGCCCGGTCGGAGATGTCGACCTTGACGACCCCGGAGGCGACGACCTCGAACAGTTCGCTCGCCATCGTGTCCAGCCGGGCGCGGTCGGCGAGGAAGGTGAACAGCGTCGGCCGCGTCGCGAACAGCGAGCCCTTCTGGCCGAGCAGGCCGAGGTTGAACGCCTCCACTGGCCCAGAGGCCGAGCCGAAGCTTGCGAACACGCCAAAAGGCCGCAGGCAGTCGAGCGAGGCGGGGAAGGTCGCCTTGCCGACGCCGTCGTAGACGACCGCGCATTTCGCGCCCTTGGTGACCTCGCCGACCTTGGCCGCGAAATCCTCGTAGCCGATGACGTGGTCGGCGCCGCAGCCGCGTGCGATCTCGGCCTTGGCCGGCGAGCCGACGGTCGCGATGACGGTGGCGCCGAGATGCTTGCCCCACTGGCAGAGGATTTGCCCGACGCCGCCTGCCGCGGCATGGACGAGAATCGCGTCGCCCGGCTGTACGCGATAAGTCTGGCGCAGCAGGTATTGCGCGGTCAGCCCCTTGAGCATCATCGCCGCCGCCTGCTCGTGGCTGACGCTGTCGGGCAGATGCACGAGATGCTTGGCGTCGACATTGCGCGCCTCGGCATAGGAGCCGGGCGTGGTGACATAGGCGACGCGGTCGCCGGGCTTGAATCCCTCGACGCCGGGACCGACCGCGGTGACCTCGCCGGAGCCCTCGCTGCCGGGGGTGAAGGGCAGGGCCGCGGGGTAGAGCCCAGAACGGAAATAGGTGTCGAGGAAATTCACGCCGATGGCGCCATGCCGGATCTGCGCCTGCCCCGGGCCGGGGGCGGCGAGTTCGACGTCTTCCAATTGCAGAACCTCTGGGCCGCCGACCTGATGAATACGAATGGCGCGCATGCCTTCTCCTCGCCTGTCGCGTGGCTCGCGCACGCGGATTTTTTCCGCATATAGGCGCAATGCGCGGCGAGCGGAACCCACGCTTGCCCTTTTGCGCGCGCGCCCGTATAGGGGCGCACAGATCCGGCGCGCCCATCGCGCGTTGAATCATGCGCCCATCGTCTAGCGGTCCAGGACGTCGCCCTTTCACGGCGAAAACAGGGGTTCGATTCCCCTTGGGCGCGCCAACAAATTCAACAGCTTACATGCGGCCCGGAGCCTTAAGGCAGCTCCGTACGGAAATTATACGGAAAATATGCTCCCGGACGGTAATGGACAATTGTGGACGGAGTCGTCGATTTCGCACACAGATTTAACATGTTAAAAACGCTTAATTTTGGCGAGAAAATCCAAAACGCTTGACATTTAAGTAGATTTATGTCATTGTAAAATCGGGAAAATCCGTGGATTTCCCGCCCAAAAACCCACCATCGGCTACTACTGCGCTTCTGCTATGGCCGATGCGCGACCGTGGCCGGTTGCGGAAAGCGAGGAATGACAATGACCTAAAGCTCGGCGCTCCTGCCAAACGTTGCGTTCGCGTCCGTGTCCACCCTCATGCCCCTTGCGGGCCTGTTCTGATTCTAAGGATCACCAAATGACGACATCAAACCAATCAAAGTCCACTCCACATTTCGTTCTGCTTGTATACGGCAAGCCCACCAGCGCCGACCTTCCGCAGGCGTCATGGTTTCGCGCCGAAGATCGACCGACGGTCGTTGCCGCCGCTGAGAGCCTGAAGTTTTCCGTGCTTGGCATTCAGGCCGACAACGACAGCACTCTCCTGGATGGCGTTCACGAGGGAGTGCTGAAAGGCACGGGCCGGATGATCGTCGGGTCCGTCACCCCCGAGGTCTACAGACGGATCGAAGAGTACGCTGCGAAGGCAAACGGGGCTGCCGTGCAGGGGTCGAACGATACGGCGTCAGCACCAAATGCCGCATCAGAACAAAACACGAACGTCGCGAAAGGCAAGCCTGCGCCGGTAGCAGACCCCTGGGACGGATTACGCGTCGGTTCGCACGTGGTCGCTAAATATTGGCTGCCTACGGGCGAAGCCGACGGGTGGTGGGTCGCAAAAGTCACCGCCATCAACGGCAAGGACTTCACGCTCCGCTGGCTCGACGAGCCTGAGACGCCACCGCTTAAGGCCGAGCGCAAGCACGTCGCGATCTTGAATCCCGCATTCGACGTGGACCGCGAATGGGATCGGAAGCGCTGAAGTCGGGCTCCTGAGCTCTCCACACTCAACACCACAGCGGGCGGCCTTCGGGTCGCCCCTTACTTTTCGCGCACTCCCCCGTGTCGGGCCGGCGCAGACCTATCCCTCAGTGATCGAAAGGCAAGACATGACCACGACGACCGAATCCAGGACCGACCGCATCCGCTCGCTCAATGACGCCTTCCGTCGCACCTTTGTCGGCGGGGCAGTGATGGTCACGCAAGGCGTTCAAGCCTTGCCGCTCGATCAGCGCCGCTCGCTCCTGCAGAAGGTCCGCATCTTCGACGCCTTCAGCGAAGATAACGATCCCCACGCAGAGCATGACTTTGGCGCCGTGGACGAAGACGGCGAGCGCTATTTCTGGAAACTCGATTATTACGACCGCAATATGGAGTTTAGTTCACCTGATCCCGCCGAACCCGCCGTCACCACGCGCGTGCTGACGATTATGCGGGCCGACGAATACTGACAGCGGTGAGATACCCACCGCCCTGACGGAAGAGGCCGAGCGGGGCTTGGCAGGCTCGCTCGGCTCCTCATAAGCCAAGGACGGCTCAGCCGTTGCGCTCAACCGCCCGCCTATCCCCATCCCCTCGCCCACGAACCCCGCGACAGCGGACAGGAGCCTATTGCCATGAGCGAACCCGAGACCGGCAGCATTCCGATATTCTACTCGTGCATTCCCGACGCGACAGAGGGGCCGCCTATTGAAATCGCATGGGCCATGCTCGCTTCCGAAGCGCAGGGCATAATCTGTGAAAGCCGTCTGATCCGCCCGCCCGCCGCTTGGACATCGGAGCTCGCCTGCGACCTTTCGCCGTTACAGACCTATGGGCTCGCCCTTTCGGACCTGCGGGATTTTGGGGCACCGATACGCATCATCGCGACGCACATGAACGCGACCCTCGCCGGGCGGGAATTGTTCTCGGCCAAAGTGGCGGACGACGCGAGCATCAGACGCATTTTTGATGCTGCGAAGATTACGCCCGAATTTGCGCTGAGAAAAACCGACGCCGTCGAGCTCATCGCCGAAATGGCCAGGATGCGACGCATGGCGCCCGTGGCCCTGGCGTGGGCCAAGCGGGAAGCCGATGTCATGTGCCTGACCGGTGCCCGCGCTGAGGCCCAGGCCCGTTTCCTCGCAACATACTGGGCCTTCGTCGCCACGCGCAATTAGCCGCGCTTGCATCAGCCACCGCCGGCGATCCCCAGCCAGATCGCACGAGACGTCTTGGCGCACTCGACGGCGCTCGCCTCATCATGTCCTTCAAGCAAAAGGAGAAAACTGCAATGCCCGGAAGACAAGCAAAGGTCATCACTCCGCCCATGCTGAAGCGTTTGCTTCGTCACGTCTCGCATTCCTCCTACCCCGAGCGCGACCGCGTGATGATCGTTCTCTCGGTCAAAGCCGGACTCCGGGCCTGCGAGATCGCCGGGCTCGACTGGTCAATGGTCCTCGACCCGCAAGGCAAAGTCTCGGGCACGATCAACGTCCGCGACATCATCGCTAAGAAGCGCGGTGGGCGGCGCATTCCTATGCATCCCGATCTGCGTCGGGCGCTGGAAAAACTGGCGGTAGTTGACGGAGCAGAAGGGCCGGTTATCCGCTCCTATCGTGGCGGGCACTTGAAGGCGAACTCGGTGGTCAACTGGTTCGTGACGTTATTCAAGGAACTCGGCTTCGAAGGCTGCTCGTCGCATTCCGGCCGCCGAAGTTTCATCACAGTCGCTGCCCGCAACGTCCATCGTTCCGGCTGCAGCCTACGCGACGTGCAACTTCTTGCCGGCCACCGGTCCATCGAGACGACGGAACGTTACATTGACGGCGACACCTGCGGGCAGCGCAAGCTTGTCAGTTTCGTTTGAGCTTGACAGTATGCGCCCCTGTCGAGGCAGCGAACTCAAACATTCTCATTGATAGACTAAATCCTGTGCGGATCCGTCTCGCAAAAATGTTCCGCAAAACCGCTCTTCGCAAGGCGCCTGAGAGAGCGCAGCGCAGTCAGTCCGCCGGATCGGCCTGGGGTTAATATATCCTGAACTTATCTACGCAATAACAGAGGTATTTTCTGGGATGTGCGCTTGCCGCCGGCGTCTCGGGCAGGACAATACCCAAAGATCTTGGTAAACTAGCAGCCTCGGTCACGAGTTGAACAACGAAACCATAGATATTTCAAATTCATGAAAGTACACAATGATGGGGTGCGGCAGAATGCGTAGAAATGCTTCCAAGACAAGCTGGGCAACTATTCTTGCAACTTTTCTCGCCGCAAATTTTTCATACGCGACTGAGACACACGTCGGCACGACGACGACCTATGGCGACCCTACTCAAATTGTTCGGCAGGCGATCACCCCACTTTTTATGAAAAAAAGGGGCGCTGACAAAAACGAAACGCAGTATTTTTCACAGTCATTGAAATCAGCTGCGGACGACTATTTTTCGACCGCAGATAACGCGAGAGATTTTGACGCAGATTGGCTATTAGGAATGCAAGACTGGAGTGAGATGACCCCTTCGTTCTCGATATTCGTAATTGACGAGCGCCGTGCAAAAGTAAAAGTGGATTTCACGAGCGCCAAAAAGGATGATAAAGAAGACGATAAACGTAGCATATCCACCTCAAATCTCTACACGATTATTCTAGATGATCGCCTTGGGTGGAGGATAGACGATATCGACTACTCCAACCAGATAACACTCAGAGAGATGATTGCTCACAACGGCTGGTGTCATCACGTCTTTCGCAAACTAGCAGATTTCTCTGAATGTAATGTTACGGCGTGGAAATAATTGGACCGCAACCCAAAACGTAAGTATCGGGAGATAACCGTTGATGCGTAAATGTTGTACCCGAAGCGCCCTATTTATTGCCGTTTTTGCGTTAAGTTGCGGCAATTTATCCACTTCGGTAATTGCCGCTCCGAAAGAGGCAATGATACCGGCTGGAGCGGTGGTAGTATTAAATCTGGACAATAGCAACATTTCAAGCGCGCGCTTTGTAACCTTCCCGAATGGCAGAGACGAAATTGTTTCGATTGGCCAATCTGCAATGTATTGGAGTTGGAATTCCGCACCTATAGTGTCAGAGTTGCCCCATACTGGAGATCCAGTCCCTGAAGGCGGCGAGGATCGCAGTCCGTATTACAGAGATATGTTATGTGTGTCTCGTGACGGAGGCAGAATCACGTTGGGCGGGTATTCTGGTTTTGTCGAAAGAAAATTGTCTGACGGCACGTATCTATTCAGTTCTGGACCGATGTTAGAAGGGATTTCAAACGTTTCATATTCCGACAATGGAGACTTGATATTGCTGAGTGGGTCTGGTTCGGTTTCTTTGTGGGACACCGCCCAAAGACGAAAACTTAGAACTTTAGCAAAAGGAACGTCGTTTTACGATGCGTCGTTTAATAATTTGAGTACGCGGATAATAATCGCATCGAATGACACTTATCTGCTAAATTTAATCGAGACAAGAACCGGTCGTCTGCTCAAGAAATATGAAATTCCATTTAGATCCGACGAACGTGCCGAAGGGAAGGGATTAAATCTCCCTCGTTTCTCTATCGATGGAAACTTTCTATTCGCTGCCGAAATGGATCAGGGTCGCATACATGTCTGGAGTTCAGAGAACCAAAACGAATTACATAATATAGACGTTGGTGAGTTTGCTACATATATAGTGAGCAAAGATAACAGAACTCTTATCATCGGTTACAAGAATGGCGATGTCAAATTTTGGCGTTTAAAAGATTTTCAAATCGAAAAAACTATACGCACCGGAATGAATCCAGTGGCTTCTCTCTCTGAATCTCAAGAGCGGAAAATGTTATTGGTAAACGGTGAAAAAGAGTTTCAATTAATTGATTTGATTGCGAACAAAATTGTAGCAACTTTTTTCACCGCTGGCAACCACGGCGCGGTTTACACACCGAGAGGCTTCTTCGCGACGGATGGAGATCCTCATGATGCCTTCAAGATTATTCGCGGTAATGAGGAGATTCCTTTGGAAAGTTTTATCCAATTGAATCGGAGCGCCAATTTGGCTGAGGCTGCTAAGCGGTAGGTTCGCCGCCGACATCCCGCCGACCAGTTGGGCCGAGCCTCCTAACCCGCGACCCAACTCGAAGACATCATGTCCACTTAAGTCCGTGGGCACCTGCCCTAGGCCACAGGGAGCTCAGCCTTCGTCAGCGCCGCGGGCGAAACCGCTAGCCGCTCCGGGCAGAGGATTGGCCGTGCGATGCATCGCATTAGCATGAAAATGCTGGCGGCATAGGTCATGGTGGAGATGAGGATTAAAACCGCATTACGGCGATGGTGGTGTCGTCTCACCGAGAAAGGCAGATAAGTATGAAATACAATCTGAACAACTCTACGCGTAGCGCAATAACGGCACTTATGACTGCGCTTTTCGCGTTTTCGATGGCAGCAAAAGCTTCAGAAACATTTTGCGCCGTGACTGAAAAAACAAATGACGGATTCGTTGAAGTGAGAGAAGGTCCCGGAATGCATTTTAGCGGTTTGGGAAAGATCACCATTTCAGATTTTCTCTACGTGGGTACAGAACAGTGTCGAAATGATTTTGGACCGTCTTTGTGCAGCTCCGATCAACAATGGAGCTTCGTTGAAGAAGTTGCTGGTTCAAAACTAAAAGGTTGGGTGAGAAGCACACTGTTGAGACGCATAAAGTGTCCTGGTTCTTGATCGACCTTGATGCGATGGGGTCATTATCGCTATTGCAGCAGCTCGACCCAAGTTGTACCGGGGGTCTGGGTCGGTTTGACAGTGAACCGTAACTACCCAAGCCTATTTCCCGTGGGTTTGGCGGCCTGCCTCGCTGATGGTCCCGCCGGAGACTTTGCGCTTTGTGACGACCGCGTCAGCCATGTCGGAGACTTCGCCGAGACGCCCGAGCGGCGTTTGCTCGATCACCGCGCCGACGGCGGCCTCAGGGCTCGATAATAGAGAATACGGCACCGTGCGGCCCACGCCGGACGCGAACGCTCTGCGTATCTCCCGTCCTATTTAGCGAGCGGTCTACATATTCCACTTTTCTAATATTAGGTTTCCCCGAATGTACACTATCACCGGTTCTGGCGCGTGGAAGTCGCCGTGCGGCTCTCAGCGGGTCGCATTCTCGGCAGGCTTCGTCTGTGATCGCGACGTCGCTCCCAGCCGCGACCGACGCCAAGGGCGCGAGTGAGTGGATCGGCGCGATGGCCTCGGTCGCCGACCGGCCACGGGGGCCGCAAGCGCCACTTTGGGGGCAAACAAGCGCCGCCCGATCTCGCGCGCGTGAGTTTCAGGCCTCCGTGATTTAGTCGCAGTAGTTGCCGCAATTGTCGCATGCTCAGTTCTCGCTTCGCCGTCATCCCGTCCTCTCGTCGTTCATCGACGGGAACAGGACTGCCGCAGCTGGCGATCCGCGGGGAGCAAACGCGAGGGCCGGAACCTCCTCATGTGGCCGGAATGATCTCGGAATCGGTGGCCGGCTTCGGTCGGAATTAGGAGGGTTATGTGAGGTCGCCGGCTCGCAAGGATGCGGCATTGGCGCTCGTCGGTGCGGTATGGCGGTATGGGCGCTGACGTCCGTCTAGATGGGTTGCAGCGCGTTCTACGGCCCATCCTCTTGCAAATGCCGCTCAGGCCATCGAGCGCTTGGCGTAACCGGGCGGGCAGCTTGACCGCGACCACCCACTTGTCCTCAAAGCCGGGGACGGGCGACGGACGACCAATTTCGCGCTCTCGTTTCCTCTCGCCAAGGTCGAAAGCAGATCGAGACCGACCAGCTTATTTTTTAGGAGCTTGGCTTTGCTGGCGCGCACCCTCAACGTACTTAACGGTAGCGCCCTGGGGCGGTGCTGGCATTACTACGCCAGCACCATTTTTCACTTCTGATATTTATTAATACAGAATATTATTCAGTAAATCCCACGTTTCTTGCAGCGAATCCGCGACCTTATAGAGTTCGCGGATCGATTCCTCTAAATACTTCCGCTTGTATGCATAGTTTCTGCCCCAAACAGTATTAACAAGGTGGGATTCAGATTTTTCGATCTGTGCATAGAGTTCTTCAATTTTCCCCTCTATACCGACTCCGATTTTATAGAGGGCTTTATTTACACTGTGCTCCATTGGGATTGCTCCATTGGAGTTGCGGATATGCTTAAGTCCCGTCAAAAAGACAACAGAAACCGTCTTCACGATCTGAGGTTTCCATTTACGGAGCGCAAAGCGGTGAGTGTCGCCCACTCCAATTACTGTACAATGTGCGCCACCAATCTATAATCGTGGCGATATTAATAAATTGTTTACGTTTGAAAATCCTTAAGAACGTAACCAACCTGACCAAATGGCCGTTGTCAAGCCGAAGATCGTTGAGTCCGAAAAATCCAAATTTTTATTGTATAATTTCGGTCGTTTGGCTTTGCCCCCTCGCTTGTGTCGGAGAGTCCTCTGGCGCGGAAAAAACCGGCTGGAATGCGAATAACACGCCATCGACCTGATGGGGCCGACCGTCGATCAGCGTCAATGGAGGGGCTTGCAACGGCAGCGTCAGTCCCATTGCACATTTGCCCGCCGAGAGCGCCAGCGGTGACTGCACAGCTACCTCGCTGGAGTTGGCAGGCAAGGAATGGCCGCACCCGACCCATTGCGGACTCAGCGAGGAGATCGAAAATCAAGAAATTCGTACGCGCTGACCCAGGCCGGAAATCTGAGGAGTTTTGAGCGACCGGCGCAGCATGGCGACGGAATGAAGCTTATGCGACAGAGGCCATGTGCGGCTACGCCGAAAAGGGTACCAGTTGACCAAACCGAAGCGACATCATTGGTGGCCGATGGCCCAATCAAAATATTGGACCGATAGCAAAGGCCTCATTTTTGTTACAAGGGCTAACGGTACATCGTTTCAGTCGAGTCCATTAAATATAGGCGTTGAGTCTGAGCTATACACGCGCTTTGGTGACGATGATGAGAAGGATCCTGCAATAGAGGAATGGTTTTCAGAAGCCATAGACAGTCCGGCGAGAATGATGATCGATTATCTTCTCGACTCCGCCAATGTTCGTCGGCGACCATTTCGCGGAGACCCGTCGAAGGAGGAAACCGTCAAACAACTTGGGTTCCGTGTGAACCCGTATGTCGATAGCATCCGGATCACTGACGAGGTGCGGAACGCAATCGCCAGCTATATTGCTGCGCTCTTAGTGCGTAATCCAACCTATCTCGCAAGACTAGTAAATTTCCATCGAGAGAACGGAACAACTCCGAATACTGTTCGCAATCGCGCCCTAGACAATATGCTATATTTGCACGGCGTTTACGCCGATCAAATTCGGAAATCTGCCTTGATGATTACGCGCCGTGTCGAGTCGGCAGAATATTTATACGCGGACGGCGGCTTGATTGTCAGAGAGCCTTGGAGCAATTTGCATGACATGCCGTTCGATATACATACCCCGCTCACCCCGGATATCGCAATTGAGGTTCTACCGGTTCCTCTAGCGATTGATATGACAGAAGCGCAAATTGGCGAGGCCACTGATCGAGGTGTGGCAAGGCAGAATCGCATCATTCTTGGCGGGGCCCAGCGGTTTGTATTTTCAAGGCAGACTCCGCCTATCCGCTTTATTTCCAAGAATTTCGGCAGGCCCGCACCGAAGAACATTGGCTACCGCATTGTCGATGGTCGCCTTGATACGCGCTACGAACCTTCGCGCCATTAATCGCGTGGGGATGTTGCATAAATCATCAAGGATGTTGCTCGAGCATCCTCTGAGACAGAGAAGCGACGATGTTGTTCAACCGGCGTAAAAGGTCATCATAGGTTATAATATCCATCATGTTAGCGTATTTTCTCTTGATGACTTCAAGGTCAAACATCTGACTGTCTGACAGCGCTGGGCTGCCATTGGGCAAACGGTCGCGTCCCAAAATGATCATCGCTTTTGGATTGGTGACGCGGATCGACATTTCGGGAGGCAATTTCGGCCCATGTCGTCGCGTCAGTTCGCGCTCGCCCGCAACGCCCCACTTCAGCAAATGGAAAATGTATTTCTCTGCCTGCATAATGCTCCCCGACAGCTCCCGCGCCGGAAGGCTATTGTCACGGTAAAGCGTTTTGGTCAGCATGACGTTGTCGAACGGCTTCTTAATTTCGATCACGTCGATGTTGCCCCCGGCATCCACGAGACACAGATCGATAAATCGTTTTGTTCTGCGGTCCGGTGACGAATAGAAGTCAGCAATTTCGATATCTTCTAGCACAGCAACATACTTCGGAAATATGAGAAGGATGATTTTTATAACCATCTTCTGCCAGTCGCGCTCGGAATAAGGGGCTGCGCTGATAAGCCATGCGGAGATTGTATCGCGTAGATATACGAATTTATCGATTTCTGCTTGAAGAATCCGCTCTTGTTCAAGTGGTTTGTCGCTTACGAACGACCTATGTTTGTTGAGGTAAACCTCGTAATTGTCTCTAGCGCTTTTCATCCCGTCGAAGAATTCACCAAGGATGGCTTCAACTCGCGCTCGTGCGTAGCGGTCCATCTCGCCGGAATTCGGGAATTTGGCGAGCAATTCGCGGAATACTTCCATCGGAATGCAGCCCTCCCGGTTGCCGCCGATGACAATTTCGGCACCGCCCGGTTTTATTTCCGCAATGCGCGGAAATATTTTGATGTTGCGTTCAGCTACGAAGAGCTTTCGCTCTAGAGTGAGCCCCTCATCGGCGATCAAGACGTCACTAGAGATTCCCAGTACCCGCCCGGCTATGCGAAAATAGCCGTTCCGTCGAGTCGCGAAGCGAAAGCGGAAAGCGGGTTCGACGACGTCTTCTACCGACGTTGTCGCTGGCCTCGGTATCAGGTCGCGCTGCTGAAAGGTGAATGCCCGGCTTATCGTCACCTCTTGATGGGTTGTCAGCTCGTTCGAGACCCAAGACCCGTCTTCGTTTCCGAAGTCCGGCTCGTATTCGAGAACAACACCACGCCTGTTGACGGCAAAGTGGATCAAAGCGGTGCTCCTGTTTGATTCCTTTCCCGTTGCTATCTACCTTGGCAAGCTTTCCGTTTGGCGCGATGGCCACTCGCCCACGCGCAGCCTCGTTCGACTCGCGTAAGATTGTTAAGCGGAACCGAAGGCCGCCTTTGGGCGGCTTTTCGCATCATTGGCTCTCTCTCTCTCAAGCCCCACTAAAGCGACCTTTTGCGCTTGTCTCAGATTCCTTGATATTCGCACCTAATCCATCGAGAACGCTCGGCCAATCAGATAGGATTGGCATTCATGATCGGGAAACGGGTCGTCGTCTTCATCTTCGTCACAAGATGCGCGCGGCGATTTCCGCTTTAAGGCATTATCTAACATATCTTGATACCGACCAAACTCGACTTTTGGTTTTGCTTCACTTCCACCATATAATTTCCGTATTTCAGCGCTCTTTTGAATGGTGGCTCTGTAATCCATTATCAATTCTGTTTCTGATACACTATTAATTTCACAGTAGCGTTGTTCGATGAAACGAATATATTCGTGCGAGCAGTGAACGTACGTCCGCTCTAAATGGATGGTGTCATGACAATACTTACAAACGAATAAAACTCGCTCGAGTTTCACAACCTCAGCGTTTGGGAAAGAATAGATTTCGTGAGCGTCGATCTTAGGAATTGGCGCGGTTGCGTGGCATAGCATGCAGTTGGCGCTATTCTCCGCAAAATGCCGTGCACGGATAAGCTTCCATTGATACTTGAAAGCCCGCCGCATAGACCGATCACCAACAAGACCGGCTGGCGTGGGGTCAAGCTGCAAAATCCTCGGAATTGGCACACCGCAGCTCGCTGGATGCGTTTTTGCGACGACTCGTTTTGCGCGGCGACGATTAAGTTGGCCGGTTCACCGACAATTATCTTGGCCGGTTAGGGCGTCCGCCGGCGGCGCTTGAAAGGAGGGGCGAAGCCCCGACTGGAAAGCGGCGCTGGCGGGCGGCGGCGCGTCCTCCCCCCGTTTTTGGAGGGGATGTCCGCGGCTTGGCGTCGAGGGTGGTATCGCGGCTCGGTCTCCCGATGATCCGAGTTCGATGCCGAACCTTCATGTGACCGACCGCCAGGTGATGCTCTACATGACCTCCCGTTCCCGACATCAAAGCCAGGAAGCCGCTGCCGCCAGCGCCGGCTTCAGCGCGCGCACCGCGCGCCGCATCGACAACGACCCGCGCCTGCCATCGCAAAAGAAGCCGCCGCGAACCTGGCGAACCCGCGCCGACCCACTGGCCGACGTTTGGCCGCGGGTATTGAAGATGCTTGAGATCCCCGGCGTCCTGGCAGTGACAATCTTCGAGGATCTCCAGGATGAACTCGGTTTGGCCGCTCTGCCCGACAGCGTCCGCCGCACGCTCGAACGCCGCATCGCAAAGTGGCGCGCCCTTCACGGAGCCGACAAAGAGGTGTTCTTCCCTCAGCGCCATGACCCCGGCCGCCAGGCGCTGTCCGATTTCACCGTCACCGACGGCCTTGGCGTCACCATCGCCGGCGAGCCTTTCCCGCACCGCCTTTATCATTTTCGGCTGGCGTGCAGCGGCTGGGAGCATGCCCGGGTGATCCTCGGGGGCGAAAGCTTTTCCGCCGTCGCCGAAGGCCTGCAAGACGCGCTTTGGAAGTTGGGCGGCGTTCCGCGCGAACACCGCACCGACTCGCTGTCGGCGGCGTTCAAAAACCTCGACCGCGACGCCGAGCTGGATTTTACCCGGCGCTACGACGACCTGTGCCGGCACTACGGCATGCAGGCCACCCGCAACAATCCCGGCGTGGCCCATGAGAACGGCAGCATCGAAGCCGCTAACGGTCACATCAAGATCCGTCTCGATCAACGGCTGCGAAGCCGGGGAAGCCGGGATTTCGACAGCATCGAGGCCTACCGCGCCTTCGTCGCCGGGGTCTGCGACCGTCACAACGCCCGCCGCGCCAAGGCGGTCGCCGCCGAGCGCGAGACGCTCAAGACCCTGCCCAGACGCCGGACTACCGACTTCGCGACGGTGTCGGCGAAGGTCACGCGCAACAGCACGATCAATGTCGACCGCGTCCTTTATTCCGTCCCCTCCCGACTGATTGGCTGCAAGCTCGAAGTGCGTCTCTTCGATGACCGGCTGGAATGCTTTCTCGGGCCCGATCCGGTCATGCGCATGACCCGCGTGCGGACCGACCGCGCGCGCGGCCACGCGATCGATTATCATCATCTGATCGGTACGCTGCGCCGCAAGCCGCAAGCCCTGCGCTACCTCGTCTACCGCGAAGCCCTCTTCCCTCGGGCCGCCTACGCGCGCGCCTGGGCCGCCCTGGACGACGCCCTGCCGCCCAGGGACGCCTGCCGGGCCATGGTCGGATTGCTGGTTCTGGCCTCGGCCCGCCAAGCCTGCGAGATCGCGTTGGCAGACCGTCTCGACGCGATCCTGGACGCCGGCCAACTGCCCGACATCGCCAAGCTCGAAGAGGAGTTTGCGAGCAAACCGAGCCCGTCGAGCGAGGTCGCCATCCCCGAGCCGAACCTGGAAGCCTATGATCGGCTTCTGCCTTCCGTTTGCGAGGCCCGGCCGTGACGGACGCCATCATGCCCGACGCGACCTTCATCGCCTCCTTGCTGACGGAATTGCGCCTGCCCAGCATCGCGCGCAATTGGCGGCGCATCGCCGAAGTCGCCGACCGCGACGGCTGGCCGGCCCAGAAAACCATCGCCGCGCTGATGGAGATCGAAGTCGCCGAACGCGTCTCCCGCCGCATCCAGCGTCATCGCGATCAATCTGAGACGCCGGCCGGAAAGACCTTCGCCAGCTTCGATTTCGACGCGGCGCCGGCGTTACGCAAACAGCAGCTACTGGCGCTCGGCGCCGGAGGCGACTGGATAAAGAACGGCGACAATCTCCTGCTGTTCGGGAAAAGCGGCACGGGGAAAAGTCACGCCATGGCGGCGATCTGCCACGCTCTCATCGATGCCGGAAAGCGGGTGTTGTTCGCGCGCACCATCGACATCGTTCAACGGCTTCAGACTGCGCGGCGCGATCTTTCCCTTATCGGCGCTCTCGATAAACTGGATAAGTTCGACCTCGTCGTGCTCGACGATTTCTCCTATGTCCGCAAGGATCAAGCCGAGACCAGCGTCCTGTTCGAACTCATCGCGCATCGATACGAACGCCACAGCATCGCCATCACCGCCAATCAGGCGTTTTCAGCGTGGGGCCATGTGTTCCCGGACGCCGCGATGACAGCGGCCGCCGCTGATCGTTTGGTTCACCACGCGACAATCATCGAAATGAATGGCGAAAGCTACCGGGAGCGCTCCGCCGCCCGACGAGCCAAAACAGAGGAAAGCCCAAATTTAGTTTAGCTCGCCATAGCGGCGCATCGCCTCACCGCCGGGTAATTGTCGCTCAGAAAACCGCCAACGACAACTACAGAGACCGAAGCCAAAAGCCATCGGCGTCAACTAATGTAATTGTCGCGACGATACCCTCTTGCCAAACGACAATTATACAAATAGCTTCTTCCTGCTACTCGACGCTCGCCAGTTTTGGCCAGTCTAATTGTCGGTAAGCGGCCTTCATAATCGTCGCGCTACACGTTTCGCCATGCGTGGACTTGTCCGCTGCCGAACTACTTTGGTGCATATCGCAGGAGCGCCGATTTCTCACAAGTCCCCAAAACCTACCCATTGCGCCTGTCCCAGTTTCTTTCAGTTTCGGGCGGTTGGAGAGGCCCGGCGAGCACGTCAGGCTAGGTCCGCAATCCGCCCATCAGCGACATCCTAGGCGCTGGTCGTCAGGGCCGCCGGATCCGAGCTACGCGAGCCTCGGCAATGCCCGGACCCGACCCTTTGCGGACGTAGCCGGCAGCTTGAAATTCAATATTTGATTCTAGCCAACTGCCCGCCGTAGCCACATAAACGACTTCCCCTATTGGGCTCGAATCGCAGCTTGAGCGTTGCGCTCGGAAGGATGCTCAAAATTTGCGGTGAGAAGGCGAGCGGTGCGTAACCGGAGCAGCGTGAACTGAAAAGCCACTAAGAGCCAATCTGGCGGTATCTAGTTAAGATAGGGCCATTCGGCGCAGCGCCGTACCGCACGGAGCTAGTAACGAGCCTCCCGCGTGGTGCGGCGGAAGTCGGAAAATTCGACATAACGAGAAAAGGGCGCTCACTTCCTCACTGCAGTGGTGCCTATAAAACCCATAAATTGGGCCGATCCGCCGGGCGAGCCGGTCGCCGCTGATTGGCCGTGGCAAAGAAATGCGGCCTTCCAGCTGGAAATATCTGGTACGACCAGTGAAGACTTTACAACGTTCCCGAATATAACCAGGTAGCCATCCCATGTTGCGCCTGCGCCAGCAGAACCTCCGCCACCTAGATTGACAATGAAGATGGCACCCTGAAAATCGTTTGACTTTAGTTGTCCGACAACATTCGACGTGCAGTAAACTTGCGTTCCCCAGCTGTTAAAATCTTCTGTGGAAAGCCCGAGTCCGATTCCTGGAATCATGAAGCCGCCGCCTCCGACGTCAAAGTCGACCCTGCATTTCTCGTTATCTCGTTTAAAGATATAGTGACCTTTGACATGCCCTCCGCCAACCAAAGCTCCCAAAACCTGAGATGTCGAAGCCGAATTGTCGTAGGCCCAGCCGGAAGGCCTGAACATCCGTTGAAAAACGTTCATTTCCTCCCAGGGGTCATAGATATTGGGCTGCGAGGCATTTATCTTTACGCCCCACTGGAGATTGATATTCGTCCGAGGCAAAGGCGAAGTTGTTTTCGCGTGACGGACTGGCCCTTTGTGATGTGGGCTGAACGGAAGATTGTACGCAAAACCCGGTCCCCAACTTGAGAGTTTTGGCAAGTCCGGGAAGTCGATAAGAATGGCCCAGGAATGGCCAGGAACCGTCTCCAGCACGATGTGTTGCCGGTCGCCGTTCTTATACACACGCCAGGCATGAGGGCCGTTTCCGACTTGCGGAAGACGCCGGTCGATGCGTCCAATCGCCCGCCACTGCTTTATATTTGAAATCTCGCCTGTCATGTCGCCCATGACTTTCACGTACATATAGGCGACCAACGGCGGCGATTCTGAGAGTTTGACTTGGAGTTCTAAAACAACGTCAAACATAATCGGTGCTCCAGGAGATATTTAAATTAAACTGATATCTACCAGATGGCGGCCTGTTCAGGCACGGTCCGCCACGTTTCGTACTCCGTAAAGAACTTTCAAGCAAGGTCCGCATCCCGCCCAAAACAAGCGAGAAATGCAAGAGTTCTGCCGGTAGTAGAGGTTAGGCAGAGAGCGCCAAGCTAGGTCCGCTTCCCGCCCAATGCACGCCTTATAGGTAGGGCCTACAAAGCGTCTGACTTGTCTCCGATCACCAGCCCCACCTTGCGTGTCCTTTTAGCGGTGGGTTGGCTGCCATCAGAGAGGGGACCGAGGGCGCCAACGCCCTCGGTTGTGAGTAGGTTAGGCCATGCTAGTCTGCGTGGCGCTGATCAGCCTTTTAAAGGCTTGAAAATTATCGGCACGGTCGATGATTTCGGCGGCTTAAGCTTGCTGCCGGTCTTCGGCTGAGGTTCGCCTTCGGTCAGATCGGGGAGATCAAACATTGCGTCGGCGTCGTCGGAAAGGCTGCCTTCGGCATTGCCTTCCCGTTCCGGCTCGCGCGGTCCTTCAAGCGGCATTGCCCGTGGGCGACTGCTGAGGGCCGGGTTCAGGACGGTGACCCGCTTGCGCTGGAAGTCGTCATGGGCCTCCTGGTAGAGGCGAACGAGCGCTTCGCCATCCTTCGTGTTCACCGCCTGCAACATCTTGGTTATTATCTCCGGCTTGGCCACGCTCGCCTGCCCAAAATGCAACACGTCGCTGTAGAACTGAACAGGGTATTTGATGTCTATGCCGAAATCCTTCCACCAGAGATCGCGCCTCGCATAGGCCGTCGCGACCGACACGCCTGCTGCCTTCGCGAGACGCTCGGCCCAGTTCTCGGAACTATCGCCCTTGTCCGACCGCCAAGCCGCTGCGACGGGGTCGGGCGAGTCGAGAAGGCGATGGAACCCTTTAGAGTTGATCCGAGCAATCACATCGAAATGAAGTATTTCATCTTGGATGTAGGGCACTATCCAAACACCAAAGGAGAAGCGCTTCCACGTTCCGCGATTAAAATGCGAAAGAATGAATATAGCGCGTTCTAGCCACCACAACGTGGACTGCGGCTCGCCCTCCATGTATACATCTGGAGCGATGAAATCTATTTCATTCATTTCCGATGAGGACCAGAGCTGGAGTTTTTTCTGCGCCTTTTTAGCGAGAAGAATAATCCCCTCCGAGTGCGCCGTCATATCCAGTCGAATAGAACCATTCACCGTAATTTCCTGCTCGGGAGTCAAATCATCGACGGGCTGATGCATCTGATTCAGGCGGATTGCTTTATCGTAAAGCGACACGGAGAACAGCGGCTTTTTGCTGTATGCCTTTTTGAAGAGCAAGCCGTCGAGGAGATGGGTCTCCGGATTGATGAAGGGCTGGAACTCATAACCAAGATGATTGGCGATGCTGATGATGCCATCCTCTCTTGCGATAGTCTGGCCGCATACAACGGTCATGAGCTGCAGAAACTGGCTCTTGGACTTGACGCGTTTTACTCCTGCCCACTGCACGCGAACCAAATGAACATCGCCACACTCCAAAGCCGTTTTGGCGTTCTGGTCGAGAACGCCTCCACCAACCTCGTCAACGAACTGGAATCCGAGCCGCAACAGGCATTTGTTGGCGCCCCAGTCCGAGGAGGGCCACAGGGCTTCCTCACCGGTGTGCGGGTTCGTGAAAATCGCCGGATGAATATTGCTGCCGACGACCATCGTCGTGGGATTGTGCTCGACCGTGAGCCACGATGCGCTCCGGTCCTTCGACACGGCATACTTGATGCCAATGCGAATACGAACCTCCGGAAGATCGACGGGGTGGATGACAATCTGCCCGCTTCCACCGCCGTCGTCGCTTTTCGCCCAGAAGCAACCCGTTCCATACTCGTCGTAATATGGTAGAAACGTTTTGCCCTTGAAGAATATTTCGTCGTGACTCGGCGGCTGACAAAGCGAGGCCAGCTTCTGCCCTAAGACAGTTATGCCGCTGTTCGGCTTGTCATTGACGAATTTCAGATCTGATATAGTTAGAGATGCGACTACAGAGTCGAGGATGACGAACTCGTTAGACATGACTGCTTATTTCCCTGTGTAATATTGCGCATTTTGTTCACTCCTGTGCTTCGTTGCGTTTCGTTACGTCTGGTTATTTTGCGGTGCTTTGAGTTCTGGCGCGGGTACTACAGCGCTAGAATTTCTTTGCGTACAGGCTAGACATTGCTAATGTCTGACAATCGCACGTAGCCTGGGACTTTGAGGCAAGGATCTAGAAAAAAGGGTGCCCGGAGCGGGGTTTTTTCTAAATTCTGCCCGTCCAAATGGACGGATTTGCCCAAATTACGCTCTCCTACATTATAAACGATCTAATACCGTATATGCTACCTCTTATGCACGTATGTTATTCCTGATATCGTAATACGTACTGACGTACATATGTTCATTTACGAACATCAATATTCATTCTATTACACTTGCAATATAATGATTGGGTACCAATGCGCATATTGATATAATGATCATCGTAATCATCATGTCATCATCGTAATCATTATTAATGAATAACGATTCAGTCACATGTTTATATTTTCCCAGAGATCAGACATTCTAGCGCATCGCGCGGAATCAAGCGCCTTCCCGCGAGCTTGATATCTGGAAGCGTTCCCGCTTTTATTAACAGATACAAGCTGCTGCGGGAGATTGAATATGCCTCCACAGCCGCATCGACTGTCAATGCCCGCTTCAACTCCGGTCCATTCTGCTCGACAAGAGCGGCTGCTGCAATCAAGGCGGCCTCTTTGGCGCCCCGTGGCTTTCGAGGTGCACGCGGACGCTTGGACTTCTCCTGAGAAGAGCCAGTTTGTCGTTCGGCTCCGACGGGCACTTTGTCGCTGACGCTCTCAGCCTGCTTTGAGGCCGGCGGCACAAGAGCATGCGATCCTGTGGCAGGCGCGAGCGTCGAGTCTGCGAATTCCGATCGAAGCCGGCCACCGATTCCGAAATCATTCCGGCCACCATTCCGACTTGAAGCCGGCCACCATTCCGATTTGATGCCGGCCACCTGAGGAGGGTTCGGCCCCTCGCCGT